>Ga0209755_10000200_pt1 | contig 115200 bp, 99 predicted proteins | sample TergutCo191P1_FD_187301 | JGI IMG/M metagenome (GOLD analysis project Ga0209755, IMG submission 187301) | Cornitermes sp. P1 segment gut microbial communities from Petit-Saut dam, French Guiana - Co191P1 (SPAdes) (version 2) | ecosystem: Host-associated > Arthropoda: Insects > Digestive system...
TGTAGGATTGCATGTTGGTTCTCCGTATAAATGATTTGTGGTAAAACCATTCTATACCTAAACTAACATGTAGTCCACTTTTTTATCTATCCGCACAAAGTGTTGCACTTGATATTGTAATCTGCCGAGGGCGGCTAGTGTGCCTAGTGTTTTTCAAGAGTTTGAGCCAGAGGATTTTGATGATGAGTTTTTAAAAAATTATACCGTGGTTTTGGTTGATATACCATTTTCTGGCGGAGGACATCTTTGGCAGCTTTATACTGTTTTTATTGATGATGGAAAGATCAATTTTTTAGTGGAAATTATTCATCTTAATCCAAATTTAAATGTGCATAACCTTATTTTTTTTGTTGTAATCTCAAATGATATTCTTGATAGATATGAAATTGGCGAGGCTAGAGTATTTCGTAAGTATGAATGCTGGGGAGTTGGCATGTTGGGAAATCCTTATCAACCGAGCAAAAATGCTTGCTTGCAAGGGCATTTTTGCTGGCCTGACAAAGGTTTAAAACTCCGCCCCAAGGGGCGAAACCAAACACCTTCGGTGTTTGGGAATCCAGGGCTTGCCCTGGGGTTTAAAACCCTTTATAATACTAGTGTTCCTATTGAAACTTGTCGTGATTGGTTAGATAAATTTAGACCTAATAGTATCCCGCATAGAGTAAGCACCTCTTTTGTTGTATATGAGGGTGGGCAACCAGCTTTTAGACCTCCCTATCCAATAAGTCCAGACAACTATATCACAACCGATGGCGGCATAATATTCCCCGAATATGGCTTTTTTAGATTGTCTGATGTGCCTGGTTATAGATCTCGTATGTTAATATAAATTTTTAAATTTTAGGAGATAAATTTTTATGAAAAGTAAAGTATTTAGTAAAGTAGTAGTGCTGTGCATGGCGATGGTCATGCTGTTTAGCGTGGCGTTTTTTGGTGCGGGGACTTGTGTTTTGTATACTCCTGTTGATCCATCACCGCCGTGTCCTATCTTGTCGGCACACAAGGCTGGAGCTATTGTAGAGCTTCAAGAGCATGTTTATGCTTTGGGTGAGAGAAATTTTACCAGAACCAACTGGGATGTGATGCTAGAGTATTTGGATGCTGGGAGAGTGGATATTATCATGGCTGTTGATGCCTATGAGGTAGACAGTGTGCTTGAGGCGGCAAAGGATAGGATGGGGGGCATAGATATGTGGGATAGGATGGGGAGGACTTTTTGGAATTATAGTGAATGTTTAAATTTTGCTATATCTACCGAGGTGTTTGATATGTCTGGTGTGAGGCAGTTATGGTTTAACATTGGTGACACGGTTGTGTTTGATATAGTTTTTAAAAACATAAGCGGTGTTGATTATGTTATTGTAGATCGATGGTGGCGGACTACTAATTTATTTAGTGTAAGTATTAGACCATGGACAATTCCCTCACCACCTGGGGGGTATGATGAACCACCACCTGATGATTGGGAGCCGTATTTGTATTTGTTTAGCAGTAATTCTTATATTAGAGAGGTTGTTGAATTTGAGCTATGGGATGCACCTCATTGGTGGCGATATAGAGATTTTCTTCATTTTCACAGCGTGAGAATTGGGATTAGTGCGACAATGACTTTGTATCCATTTAATTCTACAGATTGCCTTGAACTGATAAGCTATTCTTTTTCAGGATCCCTTATAAGTGTTGTTGGTCCGCATAATTAAACATAAATTATTTAAAAATTAAGGAGATAAAAATTATGAAAAAATTTAAGAAAGTTCTATTTGCAGGGTTGTTTATTGGATTGATGACTATCATTAGTCTAACAACAATGGCGGCATCACTCAACATAGAGGATGTCTATGAAGACAGTGATATGTTGATGCAACCGCTTAATGCAAGCAGCAACTTTATTCCAAGAGCAATAATCGGGGCACATCGCACAGCAGATCAAAGTATTGTTGTGGTGCTTATGGGTGATGGTTTTACTGCTGAGCAGCAAGGGAATTGGCAGCAGCCAAGATCACAACCAAATACTTTTTTCTATAATGCATATACAGCAATGCAAACAATGCTGGGTATGCAGCCATTTAAAGATTTTGCACATTTGTTTAGGGTGTATGCTATTCCTGTGGTGTCACGATTTAGTGGCATTCCACAAATAAATGTAGCTAATGCAACTACAACAAATATAACCAATGCAATGAACAATGTGGTGATAGGGCAATATGGCAATACTTATTTAGGAACAAGGTTTATAAACATTGGATCTACAATTACAATGTCTAATGCTGGACAAGCACGAGTTAGACAGCTTGCACGCATCAATGGTAGGCATCCACACATGATACAAGTGATAGCAAATGAGAATAGATTTGGCGGAGTGGGATTGTGGCATGAGTTTGGTTCTAGTTATGTGCCGCTCTATCATAGCCACACTGGACCAAGCACATCGCCGAGAATTGCATTAACGGCAACCTATAGAGGTAGCGAGATTCTATGGTCACCTAGATGGCACGGGACATTTATTCATGAGTTTGGACATACTTTTGGAGAGCTTATAGATAATCATGATACTAATATAGAAAATCGAGGTGGGTGTTTAATTCCTGCAAGAGCTAATGTGGGATATATAACTGTTGCAGGTGGGACTACTTGGAACAACATATCATGGAGTCACTGGTTTGGATATAGAAATGTCTTAAATTCTCCACGCCGCATAAGTGCTTCATCTGCTGATGGTGGTAGTATACGCTGGTATGTGCCGTCTGCATTTGGGAGTATAGGTGCACAAGGTACTTGCATAATGGTTGGCTCATGGGCATCTAATGTATTTAACGGTATAACTAGAGCAGAACTGACGAGACGCATGGCACATATTTCAGGGGAGACATTTAGAGGGCGACCATCAACAACTGGGAGTGCTCTCCTAGATGTTCCACACAATCGTTATGTTACTGTTAGAGAAAATTATAAAAATCGCATATTGGATTCTGCTTTTCATGGCAATTATAGGCTGCATACAGTCACGATACCAGCATCTATTAGATACATAGGCAACTTTGCGTTTATTGGGGCTACAAATTTGCGTTTTATAAACAATCATAGTCAGGTTCCGCAAGATATAAGAGGTTATGTGGACACAATATTTGCAGGGATACCAAATAGAAACAGGATTGCTGTGTATGTCCCGCCTGGCACTTTGCTTGCTTATGCACAGGCTGGTTGGGGAGTATTTGATTTAAGAGAGGGCGGATTTAGGGTGAACGGGACTATGGTTACACAATTTAGAGCACCATCAAATTTTAATGGGGTGGTGCAAATTCAAGAGGGCATTACTGCCATAAGCGATATGGTATTTTTGAATAATAGAGTTGTGACAAAGCTTATATTGCCTAGCACTCTAAGTGCGATTGGGACTAGTACATTTAGGGGTGTGACGGCTTTAAGATATATTTATAGCTATAGTTTAGTTCCGCCGCAGATTGGTGCACAAACATTTTTAAATGTCAATAGGGCAAATATAAGGTTGACTATTCCGTGGGCATATTTTGGATATTATTTTAATAATGGTTGGACAGGGTTTAATACTGTTATGGGGCAGGTATTTGAGTTTGAAGAGGTAAGGGATGTAGTAAATGGGCAGCTTTTGGATGAGGTGATTGTAAGGGCGGGAGAAAGAGCGTGGAGAGGAGCGGGCTGGGGCTTTGGATGGTTTGGGCTAGAAAATTTAGTGCCGATGTATTCTATTCCGATAAGTATTACAGTTCCAGAAACTGTGATGATAGAGGGCACAATTAGGAGAGTGACAAGGATAGCAGAAAATGGTTTTATTTTGGATTCTTTTAGTTATATAAGGTTTTTGTGTGTGCCACGCAGCATAACTCGGATCGGAAACAATGCTTTTGATAGAAGGACAAATGTTGAGAGAATATAAAATATAATGAAAACAAAAAAATGCAAGTGCAAAACGCTTGCGTTTTTTGTTTTGTGGTGATATATTTAAAATATGTCTAAAATTATTGCAATTGCAAATCAAAAGGGTGGGGTGGGCAAGACTACTACTACTGTAAACTTGGCGGCATTTTTGGCTGCTATGGGCAAAAAAACGCTGGTGGTGGACATTGATCCTCAAGGAAATGCTACATCGGCTTTTGGCATTGACAAACGCACACTAAAAAAGACTGTATATAATGTGATTACGGGCGAGTGTGAGATTCAAGACGCTACGCTGACTACCACTATGCCTGGGCTAGATATTTTGCCTGCGACTATTGATTTGGCGGGGGCAGAGATTGAACTTGTCAACATGGGCAACAGGGACAAGGCACTTGCAAAGCAGTTGACGGGGCAAAAAAATCTGTATGATTATATTTTTGTAGATTGTCCGCCTAGCTTGGCACTTTTGACAGTCAATGCGTTGTCTAGTGCTGACGGGGTGCTGACTCCTATGCAGGGGGAGTTTTTTGCACTGGAAGGACTAGGGCAATTGATGAATACTATAAAGCTGGTTAAAAAACACTACAACCCTCAACTAGAGATTGAGGGTGTGGTGATGACTATGTATGATTCTAGGTCAAATTTGGCACAGATGGTGACGGCGGAAATATCAAAGTTTTTTGGAAAGAAGGTTTTTGCGACAAAGATTCCTAGGTCTATTAGGTTTGGAGAGGCACCTAGCTATGGGCTGCCGATTTTGCAGTTTGATCCACTAGGGAAGGGTAGCTTGGCATATAAGTCACTGGCAGAGGAATTTTTGACAAGAAACGGTGAAAGCTTTAAGGCACTGACAGGGCTTGGACAATTTAGGAAGATATTGCCGAAGTAATGATTAATGCAGGTGTTTAAGAAAATTTAGATTTTCCCTTAATAATTTAAGCATGTGCATTAGTTAAAAACGCTTAAATATTTATGGGAAAACGCTTTTTTTTATTATATCATAAAATTTTTCACTAAACACATTTTTTGTGGAAAGGATAGTGTAAAAATTTTTGTTTGCTATTTTGCTTGTTGTTTTTTAGGTTTTGCCGATGAAGTTGTAGTGGATGTCAATTTGCTGGGTGTTGGTGGTGGGGTCTTTTTGGTGGACTGTTATTTTGTCAATCAACTCTATCATAACAGCCTCGTTTAAGGATTGCGAGTTTTTATGGCGTTGTATTAAAGAAATAAATTTATTAATATTGTCGCTTTTCTCGGTTATTGCCATGAGATGCTTTTTTGTTTCCTCTTTTAATTCCCAGCTCTCGCTGTACAGCCTCAAAAACTTCCTCATCAATAATAGCCTCGTGCGTGTTTTTAACCTCTATCCACTCTTCTTTAGGGCGCGTTATTAGTTTGCAATTTTTGAAAGACTTTGGAGTTTACTTGTTGGCTACATTATGTCCTAGGTATACCCTATTTCTCAAAATGCTTTTCACTGTGGTCAACGCCCATGAGTATGGGTGCTTCTTAAATTCAGCACCACCCCATGTCCCAAATTCATTTGTTATGTGCATTTTTGGAATTAGCCACCTTTTCTTGTCTAAACAGCATCGCAATATAATGAGCAGTTTTGCCTTGACTTGCTAGGCTAAACATTCGTTTGACAATGGGGGCAAGAAGTTTCATTAATGATTAGCTTGTGTTTATTGTTGGGGTCTTTAAGATATCCAAACGGAGCGAATTTGCCGACATACTGTTTTAATACCCTTTATAAGCACTTCTAATCTTTTTTGAAATATCTCTAGCATACCATTCATAATGTTGCGGAACGGCATGAATTCATTATAGCCATTGTTGCTGTCCACATTGTCATCAATGGCGATAAAGCGGACGGAGCTATCTGGAAAGACATTTTCAATGTAATGCCCTGTTTGCAGATAATCTCTTCCAAAGTGTGAGAGGTCTTTGACTGTGAGGGAGCGAACGAGGTTTTTGTCAATCAGTGCAAGGAGTTTTTGGAAGTCTGGGCGGTTGAAATTTGTGCCTGTATAGCCATCATTAACAAAGATAACAGGGTTGTTTAAGCCGTTTTGGGTGGCATAGTTTAGGAGCATGACTTTTTGGGTTTGGATGCTGGAGCTGTCGCCGTAGTGGTCATCATCACGAGATAGTCGGCAGTAGAGGGCGTCAATTTTGGTGTCTGCGAGGGGTGGATTGTTTGGTTGATAATTGTAAATTTGGTTTGAAAGTTGTTTCATTTTTAGTAGATTTTTGATTGGTTTTTTAGATTAGCCTATGGGGTGGTTTTGCGAATAGTTTTTGATGATGGGTTAGCGGTAAAGGCGCATGATTTACAATTTATGCAGTGTGTTTTTAGGTAATACTAAATTTTGGCAACTGCAAACTGGGCAAAAAGCGGGTGTTTTTAGGTGTTTTTGCGTTGTTTCACACATATTGCTTTTGTGGGTGTGAGTGAAAAATTCAATTAAAAGGAGCAAAACTTAACCACTGTTATTTGAAAAAAGAGCGTTGCAAATTTCGTTTGTGACACTCTTTTTGTTTGTAATAATTTAGCCCAAGCCGCCACATACATTCGCAAGCGACTTTTAATCAAGTGCCTACGCAAAACTCTCTTTGCTTGCTACTTTTCTAGAATCACTACTAGGAACTACTAAAAATTAACTCTAAAAATTACAAAAATTACTTTTCGTTATTTTTTGTGTTTTTGTATATTTCCAAACAAATTAGTTGCAAAATGTTTAGTTAAATGCTATATTGATAGGCGAGAATATTTAATAATTTGTCTAAAACAAGGGGTCAAAAATGAAAAAACACTCAACAATATTTTTTCTGGCAATTTTAATAATAACAATAGCACTGTCTGTTTTTGCACTTAGTGCTTGCAATCCTAAGCTTTGTGATGAGTGCGGTTATTACCCAAGCACTTGTCCTGTGGTTACTATTCCATGTGAAGATTGCGGCGAGTATCCTTGCGATTGTCAGGTTATTCCTTCTCCATCTCCATGTGAGGATTGTGGAGAATTTCCTTGTGATTGTCAGGCTATTCTTTCTCCATGTGATGAGTGTGAGGAATACCCTTGTGATTGTCCGTCCATCACTATTCCATGTGAGGATTGCGACAAGCATCCTTGTGATTGCCCGTCAACACCTACACAGTGCGATGATTGCTTAGAATACGACTGCATATGTCCCAGCTCTAAGTACCTTATTCTACCTTTTGTTTTCACTCTTAGCTCTTCACATGACGGATGGTTTGTTGATTGGGGCTGGCAAGAATTAGGGTTTACTTCGCCTTTTACTTTTAGAGTATATCATGATAGGCATTGCGGGCAAGGTTTTAAGTTCGTTGGAAACACTATTCGCTGGGCTGAATTTAGAATATCTAATTTTAATTTATCAGAGGGCAAGCACTCTGTCCGTATTGTGTCTATAGATCCTGTTAAGTTAAGCTATAATGATTTTTATGCCACCATAAAAGGATATTGGGAGTTTGAACATAAAAGGCAAAACCATATAACCGATTATGAGTTTTCATTTGATTTAAGCAACAGCAGGATTTTATGGGATAGTGCAGGCTGGCAATATGCAATTTATATGCAAACAAATACAGGCTTTGAGTTTATAGAAAATGTATTTACGGGAAGTGGCGCTAGATTTAATGCCGTGCAACCACAGGTAGGAACAAATATAATGAGAGTAGTTTCTACTCAAAATAATTATACCTATCAAAATGGCACTTTATATTTTGGAATAAGCACAGGTTATTTTGAGTTTGAAAAAACTTATGAAGATTATGAGGCTGACTATACTTTTACGCTTTCAAACAACAATAATTTTATGTTTTGGAGAGGTGATGTGTGGGGTGGTTCATATAATGTTTTTATTGACCGCCATGATGGGCAAGGCTTTTGGTGGTTGTTTCAACGCAACGCACTTACCAATATTGCACTTGATACTTTGAGTTTAATTGATGGATATTATACCTTGAAAGTAGTATCTACAGGTGCTAAATACAGAGAAATAAACGGCATTCTTACTTTGGGAATTAGCACAGGTTTTTGGGAATTTGATTTTGTGCAAGGCGATGCTTATCATCCCGATGAAATTTATATAGAAGGCGGCAATACAATTTGGGGACGGTTGAGACAATATGTAGGATACAGGGTTTATATTAATAGACACGACGGAGAGGGGTTTGTTTTTGAGCGAAATATAGCACGGAATATGGGCGTAGGTGTGGGTGCGTTTAATCCTAGCGAGGGCAAAAATACTGTTAGGTTTGTGTCAGGCACTGTTTGGCAATATGATGATGGGGTGCTTTCTTTAGTCTCTAGCTATGGCTATTGGGAGTTTGAATATGTCTTATTAGAGGCTATTGAAGCTGATGAGATATTTACAATAACAACAGAAGGACAATTAATTTGGGGAGGAGGCGTTCCTTGGAGTGGCATTTGGATAAACAGAGCATACATAGGTTGCCATGAATACGGTTTTGAGCTTTTGTTTGATGGCAGGTCGTGGATAATATTAGACCAATTAGATTTGTCAGAGAATAGAGATTATGTAATTAAATTTTATTCAGGTCGCTTTTGGAATTATGAGGATGGGGTGATTAAAAGACATATATACTATCAATATTTTGAGTTTGAGTTTAAGAATCAAGATTTTGTCAATGAGGAAGCAGAGTTTAGCTTGTTAGACAACAATAGAATTTATTGGGGAACTAGAGCAAGGTTTGTTTATAGAGTATATATTGACAGGCGTGATGGAGAAGGATTTGAATTTGTAGGTGAGTTTGGTTATGTAGGTTGGACTACGCCTATTGTTAGTATACCGCTTTCAAATTTTAATTTAGTGGGCGGAGAATATATAATTAGGGTGTCAACTATAAATGACCTATGGCGTTTTGAAAATGGAGTTATTTATAAAGGGGCAAGGATAGCATATTGGAGTTTTGAAGTAGAAAAAAACTATACCGTGTTTGATAGAACATTTGGAGTGAATTTTCGGGGGGATGAGATAGATTGGTGGGATTGGGATGACAGAAACAGACAAGAGGCTGTATATATTGACCGCCATGATGATAAAGGGTTTGTATTTGTCCAAGATACATGGACACAGCAACGAATAGCGGTAAATCTATTAAATCCATCATTAGGACAAAACACAATGATGGTTAGATGTGCCAATCCATCTGCGACATATATTAGTGGAATTATTTCATTTTTAGAGATACGCTTTCTTTGGGAGTTTGAATTTACACAAAATGATTTTTATACAAATTATACTTTTAATGCTTGGCATGATAGACTAAGTTTTAATAATAACTTTAATGCAGACTATATAATTTATGTTGATAGGCATGACAATTTAGGCTTTGTTTTAGTGCATAGCATTATGCCATTAAATATTACACTTACTTCGCTAGGCTTGACTTTAGGCCACAACACAGTCAGAGTGGTGTCTTCTCCTATATTTAGCTATCAAAATGGAGTGTTTAATTCAGGGTTAAGTACAGGATATTGGCAAGTAGAATTAGTATATGAAAACTTTTCAGCATCACATAGTTTCAGTGTTTTTTCTAACCGCTTCACTATTTTTGGACCATCATTTGGTGCTCCGTCTATGCGCATTTACATAGATAGAGATGATGGATTAGGGTTTGTGTTTTTTAGTAACTCCGATGCAAACAATAGACTTTCATTTATAATAGAAGATGCTAATTTTAGTGCGGGCAAAAACATTATAAGGTCAACAGCAAATAATAAAGCTTTTAATTTTGTGGGCGATGGTATCTTAAAATGGGGATACAATATATATTATTTTGAATTTGAGTTTGTTGTTGAAAATAGTATTACAGCAGATTATGTATTTGGTTTTAATCACTCTATAAGCGTAAATACTCCTAGTGGATGGATAAACGGCGGACTGTCTTTTGAAGGGGCTCGCATTACTTATGAAATATATGTAGATAGACATGACGGGCTTGGGTTTGTTCATGCGATGAGATTTGCAGATCCTTCTACTTATTTTCAAGCCTTTGCTATACATCCATTAGGTTTAGCACAAGGAAAAAACACTCTAAGACTAAGAGGACTAGAAGTATTGTCATTTGAACACGATATTATGCGCGTAAGAACAAGGACAGCTTATTTTGAATTAGAGTATAGGGAACAGAATCATATTATGGATTATGAATTTGAACGAGATTTTTCTGGATTTAGATGGACACGAAGAAATGAGCGGTATAGAGTATATATTAATAGGCACGACGGGAATGGTTTTGTATTCATGTCTACGACAGAGGCGGTGATGCCTGGCTTTAATTTGTTAAACCCTGTCATAGGGCAAAATACTATCAGAGTAGTATCAGCTCAAAACATATTTAATTTCAAAGAATACAATGTTTTATACTTTGGTCAAAGCAGAGGATATTGGGAGTTTGAGTTTAAGCAGGATTATATTATGAGTGAATATCAGTTTGAGATGTGGGTGATTAGCGGGTCTAATCAGCTTCGTTGGCATGGTAGAACATTTGGACAATATAGAGTATATATTGATAGGGATGATGGCAATGGATTTGGAATAATAACTTCTGCCGCAAACAACTCATCTGTATTATTGTCTATGCTAAATCCTTCAATCGGAACAAATACTATAAGGGTAATATCTGCTAATAACACAATTATTTATTATGATGGAGTGGTTACGCAAGGGCAAAGTATCGCATATTTTAAGTTTGTGTTTTCACGGGATGATAGAATATTTGAGCAGGAGCTTTTTTTAGGGCATAATGGTATTTCGTTGGGAGGAAATGGGAGAAGTGTGTATATGGATAGACACGATGGACAAGGTTTTGAGTTTGTTTTGATAGCGAGTGGAAGCTGGGTTCAATTAGATAGTTTAGAGCTTGTTGGCGGAGAATATACATTAAGAGTTGTTGTGCCTAATCGTACTTGGAGTTTGTTTGAGGGAGGTATGTTTTATTCATTTATTATAATATATTTCAATTTTGAGTTTGAATTAGAGGCGATTGTTTTAGATTATGATTTTGAGGTGGTTGATAGAGGCGAACTTGTTTATCAATATTGGGGAATTGGAATGAAACTTTTAGTATTGATGTTTAATCCTAGTCAATATAGGTATTATGTTTATTTTGATGCACATGATGGACAGGGATTTATTAGTTTTGATTGGATTTATTATGATGAAATATTGACAGGTGTGATATGGCTAGATTATTTTATAACTGAAGGAATGAATACAATGAAGTTTGTTTCAAGAGGAACTGAAATTGTTGACGGGGTGATTAAAATGTTTACTAGGACTGCAACTTGGAAGGTATATTTTGAAAATATCGTGAATGTCACAGATACCGTCCTTAGCATTGTGGGAAGTAATTTAGTATTGGGTGAAGAGGGTCAAGACGATGGGATTTATATTGTTTTTATTGATGATGAAATGCATAATATAGTTGCTGTTTTTCCTGCTACTATTCTTAATTTATCAGGAGCGAATTTTTTAGGAGAGCTAGAAATAAGAATAGAAAGAGCGGTCTCTTTTGAATATGACAATGGGGTTCTTACGATTACAAGGATAAAAGGAGTATTTATTCTTTATAGGCACCCTGATGGTGTGATTGAAATATTGAAAACAACTAGTTTTCAATAAACCAATCAAAATAAAGGGTGTTAAAGCCCCAGGACGGGGTTTTAAATCTTTTCTAGGCCAGCAAATTTTCCCTTGTATCGCTAAGAAAATTTGCTCGGTTGATAACAGGCTGTCTTGAAAGGCATTTACAAGATAGGTTGTTTTGCTTTGAAAAGCGTTGTCAATCAACCAAAAAAGATGCTTGCAAAGCTAGGCATCTTTTTTGGTGTCATTTTTATGTTGGTTTTGAAGTCGTTTTGTGTGTTTTACTGCAATTTACCCCTTCTGCAATAAATGTGTTTATTCATTAATCATTATCATATCAAATACAATTAAGCGTCATGGATACCAGTCTATCGTGTGCTTTGGCTAGGTTGATTTGCTCGCTTGATATGGTGACGCCTTTTTTTAGGATTAGGTGACCGCTGCTGTTGTATATGTCTTTGACAAGCTGCATTCCTATCAAAAAGTCATATTTGTTTTTTGTATAATCCTTTATTGGGGATCGCACGACAGTGGTGTTTTCTTCTGTGATTTTATTTGGAGTTTTTATTTGCGTAGTATCTTGCGTGTCATTTAGTGATTGATAAAACTCGTCTGTGGTGTGGTTGCTTGGCGGCACATAGTCAGTGTCTAAGGATGTTGGCTTTTCATCGTGGAAAAGAGGCGGCAGCACAATTGTTTTCTCATAATGCCCCAATCGCACATCCGCATCCAACTCATCCATAGGCACAATACTTTGTGTTTTGTGTTTGGGATTTTGCGTTTTGCCGCTTTGTCTAATATGCTCTACCTTTTTATTGGGGGGCTTTTTTATTATTACGCCAGTATCATTAAAAATCAACAAATCATTTGAAGCTACAAGCAATGTGTTGGCTTCAATATCCATCATGTCTGTTTGATATATTATTATTTTGTTTGTATCCATCACTATGTCACGAACTATCCCCATGTTTTTGCCGTCTTGGTTAAAGCATGGCAAATTCATGGGTGCTGGACTTAAATTGTCATATGCCGCACCTATTATGTTGGCATCTGATCTAATCACAACAGCCTCGCCTATGCTTGTTATTCCTCTAAATGCCACCATTTTTCTGTTTCCACTGCTTTTGCCATCTTCTGTTTCATCCTCATCATGCACTAATTCGGCAAACTTAAATAGCTTTAGCCTAGCATCAAAAAAAACATTGGATACGGTGCCGCCGCTCTGTCCATTAGACAAAATAATAGCCTCTTTGCCAATAAATTCACTTAAATTATACATGTTTAAAATTTAACTCCTATATCACTATAGATATATAATATTTAAGGATTGTCCAAAATATTACTTTTAGATTGTTGACACAGCATAATTTTTGATAGTATAATGCTTTAATATCTTTAGGAGGTAGTTATTTATGCAAGAATTAGAATTGAAAGGAATCGATATTTGCGACACAGAGCTTGAAGCAAAGCTAGAAAAATTTTTGCGACCAGTTGTCAAAAACAATGAGGCGTTGATAGTTAAGTCTAATGTAGGCGAGGCGGTTATTATCTCTAAAAAAGTTTTTGACAAATTGATGAGAGTTATAAAGTAAATCGCTTGACAAGTGTGCTTTAAAAATTGTAAAATGTTGGCATACTAAAACTAAAAGAATCAAGGAGATAAAATTATTATGTTGCATAAGGATTTATTGGTAAGTGAAGTGCTAGAGGCTTTTCCTGGAACTGAAAACATTTTTAAAGTGTTTGGCATGAACTGCTTAGGCTGTGAAAAGGCTAAGACAGAGACATTAGAGCAAGCGGCGGCAGGGCATGGTGTGGATGTAGACAAGCTTTTGATGGCGATTCACACTTTTGTTAAAAGCAATCTTGGCGGCTGTGGCGGCTGCGGCGGCTGTGGGAGCAAGTAGGGAAGTAATTGATGACTGATGATTATTTATTGATAATTGAAGATTGATGATTGATGAATGAATGTAGTTAAAGAATTATAATTCTTCCCATAAATATTTAAGTATTTTTAATTAGTATACATGCTTGAATTATTAAGGGGATAAGCTTATAAGTTTTTAGACACATCCATTCATCATTCATCAATCATCAATCATCAATTATCAATTATCAATGTTACATCATTCATCAATTATTATTTTCATTCATGAAAATAATTGTGGGTCTTGGCAACCCCGGTGCTAGATATGCTTATACTTATCACAATTTGGGCTTTTTGGCACTTGAGGCTTTGGCAGATAAACTGAATACTAAGTTTAAATATAAAGAGTGCAATTCTTTGGTTGCACGCATTTTTTCATGTGATTTGATATTGGCAAAGCCGCAGACCTTTATGAATTTGTCTGGAGTGGCAGTCAAGGGGTTGTTGAAAAAATATAAATTGACGCCTAAAGACTTGATAGTAGTATATGATGATATTGATATAGAAAAAGGGGCGATGAGGTTTAGAGAGAGAGGGAGTGCTGGCACGCACAATGGTATGCGCAGCATTATTAGTGAGATAGGGACAGATGATTTTAATCGGCTTAGGCTGGGGATAGGGCGAAGTGAGCATATGAATTTGGCTGATTATGTATTAAGTGAGATTGCTAGTTTAGACAGAGCGATGTTTATAGAGCTGTTTGACAAGGCGGCAGAGACTCTAATTAGTATTAAATAATTTTGTCAAGCCCAAAAATTTGTCATTAAATCACTTGATATTATCAAATCAATTGTGGTATACTATAGATTAATTGGAAAAATTTAACATGTTTGGAGTAAGTTTTGAAATCAAATAGCAAAAGTATTTTATTTGTTGCCTTAGGTCTAATCGCTTTGGTTGTAGTTATGGTAATTCTAATCACTACACTTTTAGCGCCTACTACTGTTAGAAGCGATCAATTTGAAGCACACATGCGTGCGGGCATTGTCACTGAAATAGACCTAAACGGCGATACGGCTACCTTTAGAATTGAAGGAAGCACCGACCGATATCGTGCTGTCACTTTTGGCAGAAACAGAGTAATGGAGCTTGTGGACAGGTATTTTAATTATCCTGTGGATGCAGATGGCAATGTGTTGCCGCCTAGAGAAGCCCCTCAAATTAATCTAGCAGACAGATACGGGACTAGTATTTGGAGCTTTTTGCCTGTTATTGTTATGGGCTTGTTTGTGCTGTTTTTCTTTTTCATGATTTTTAGAAACATGGGGGCGGCGGATAGAAAAGCAACTAGCGTGGGCAAAAGCGGAGTAAACGCTCAAAGCTCACTTAAGACTAGGTTTTCTGATGTGGCTGGTGCTGAAGAAGAGAAGCAAGAACTAGCAGAAATTGTAGAGTTTTTAAAAACTCCGCAAAAGTTTCATGCGGCAGGTGCAAAGATTCCTAGAGGCGTTTTATTAGTCGGGCCTCCTGGGACAGGAAAAACTTTGTTTGCTAAAGCTGTGTCAGGTGAGGCAAATGTTCCGTTTTTTAGTATTTCAGGATCAGACTTTGTAGAGCTTTATGTAGGTGTGGGTGCAAGCCGTGTTAGGGATTTATTTGATATTGCAAAACGCAACAAACCATGCATTGTTTTTATTGATGAGATTGATGCAGTTGGGCGTCAAAGAGGTGCTGGTATGGGCGGCGGACATGATGAAAGAGAGCAAACGCTTAATCAGCTATTGGTGCAAATGGACGGGTTTGAATCAAATGATGAAATAATCATCATGGCGGCGACAAACAGATCAGATATATTAGATCCAGCACTTATGCGTCCAGGTAGATTTGACAGACAAATTCATGTTAATCCACCTGATGTAAGGGGCAGAGAGGATATTTTTAAAGTGCATGCAAGAAACAAAACTATTGATCCTAGCGTGGACTTTAGGGCACTAGCAAGGATTACGAGCGGTTTTTCTGGTGCAGATATTGCAAATTTATTAAATGAAGCAGCGATATTGGCGGCAAGGGATAATAGGACTGTTATTAAAATGGCGGATGTGTTTGAGGGGATTAATAAGGTGACGCTAGGGCCGCAAAAAAAATCTAGGATAATCACTGAATATGATAAAAGGATTACAGCTTATCATGAGGCTGGACATGCGATTGTTGCGTTTGAAACTCCTAAGTCTGATCCTATTCATGAGGTGAGTATTATTCCTAGGGGCAGAGCAGAAGGGTATGTGTCTTTTAGACCAGATAATGATGATAGACACAGAAGCTTAGGAAAACTGATGGATGGGCTGGCAGTGGCTTTAGGCGGCAGAGCAGCAGAAGAAATAGTAATCAAAGATGTTTGCACAGGGGCTGTATCTGATATAAAACATGCGACTACTATTGCTAGGCATATGGTTACTGAATGGGGTATGTCTGATTTAGGGCCGATTTATTATGGCAGTGATGGAGAGGTGTTTGTAGGGCGTGGATATGGTGCTACTACTACGCACAGCGAGGCTATGAGTGCAAAGATTGACGGAGAGGTGGACAAAATTATAACAACGGCACATAAAAGAGCAAAAGAAATTTTGTCAAACCATAGAGAAAAACTTGACACGATGGCAAGAGTATTGATAGAATGTGAGACGATATATATTGATGAGGTGGCAATGATTATGCAAGGCAAGAGTTGCAGCGAGGTTTTAGAGGGCATTAGAGCCAAGTATAAAACTAATGCTATGCCGACTGCTGCGACAGCCGCACCAACCGCACCAGCTGATACTAGCATTAAAACTGTTTCTGCTTCTGATATTGGCAGTACAAACAAATAGACTTGTCCACTGTCCCAATTGGGACTACTTAAACAACAGGAGGCTTGAAAAACAAATGAGCAAATCAAGCAAAATAAAAAGAGGATTGCCTTATATTATTATTGCAGGGGTGACAGCAGTATTATTGCTGATTACACTTATTTTGCATCTAGTGCAAATTAGACCCATGGAGCAGTTTATGACAGCGGACAGAGTGTTTGCTGTGGCAAGCGTGGATGGTTCATCAAGGTTTATTGATGGGCAAGATGAGGTGTTTGATCAGGCTTTTGAGTCTGTTAGGCACTCTGTTTTAAGAAACATGTTTGAAAACAGCGGCAACCATAGAGTGCGACCGCACACTGTCTACAACGATTTGACATCTGAGTGGGATAGAGTGTCTCATTCTGCGGCGGCGCTTGAGTTTATTAGACCGGGCGTTAATGAGTTTATGTTTAGATTAGAGTGGGACAATACTCAATTTGACAATGACTTGTTTTATTATTATAGAGAGTGTTTAGAGCATGAGGGTGAGTATATTAGACACAACATTGCATTTGACAGAATGCTTGTCATTATTCCTGCACCTACTGGTGAGATTCAAAGAGTGAGGCTTATCCCGTTTATGAGTGCCAATCTTAATAACGGAATAGGTGGATATTTTGGTGAGGGAGTTTCTTGGCCAAATGCTGAGGGCGTGATGAGTTCTAGATTGTATAGAGTGCATGAGTTTTCTTCTTATATGTATGTAAGAAGAATGCATCAGATTTTGCAAGACGCTGACGGGTTTAGCCCGGGCGGCGGCGGTATTGTTGGTGATGATGATGGCGGAGCGGATGATATGCCGGGCGGAGATTGGCAAGGGCCTGATTTAGGGTTTTAATGACTAGCATTGTGTATTGTCAATGCACAATGCATAATTCATAATGCACAATTTAGGATGGGTTTAGTGGGAGATTGAAGGCAAATAAATTTTTAGGGTTTGTGCCTAAAATGGAAATTGGGAAACTTGTAGGGGCGGGCCAATGGTCGCCTATAGAACATGCTTTTAGAGGGAATTTACACTAGTAGTGATTTAACTACTACAAAAAAAAGATTTGGCTAGTTGATAAAACGGGCAGTAAAGTTTTTGGGCTTTGCTGTCCGTTGTTGTTAGGGCAAAATATTTTTAAGGAGGATATTTAGATGATAGACATTGATCTAACAAAGGATAAATATAGCTTTGAGGAGCTGGTTGGGTTGGTTGCGTTTTTGACAGGGGAGCATGGGTGTCCTTGGGATAAGGTTCAGACGCACAAGAGTATTAGGGGCAACATGCTTGAAGAGGCGAGTGAGGCGGTGGATGCGATTGACAGTGGTGATATGACTGCTTTAAAAAAGGAGCTAGGAGATGTTATGCTTCAAAGTGTGCTGCATAGTGATATTGCTAAAAGGGCGGGGGAGTTTGATATTGGGGATGTGATAACTAGCTTGTGCAGGAAGATTATTGATAGGCACACGCATGTGTTTGGGGTGGACAAGGCGGCGACGGCAGAAGAGGCGATGGAGTTTTGGAAGAGGGCAAAGAGCGAAGGGAAATAGGGGCTGGGGGTTGTGTGTGAAAAATTGAGGGGAGGAACAATGGCAGCGGCGGCGACAAAAGGCGGGCGGGCTCGCCACCCAAAAAACTTTTTGGGTGGCGGCTTTTTTTCTTTTTTTTAAGAGTGACTTTTAAAGCCTAGCCGCCGTCCACATAAAAAAAGAAAAAAAGCTAAAAAAGGGGAATGATAGGATGCTGGCAAGCATCCTATCATTCCCCTTTTTTAGCCTGCCCGCTCTCTCCTCGGGCAGGCTGCAATTTTAATCCGCAAGCCTTTTTTTTATGCTCTAGGAAATTTCGCTGATTTGAGATTGTATCAGAAACCAAAAAAACCTGCCCCTGCATAGGGCAGGTTGGGGCTTTAGCCCCTTTTTTTATTGCCGCCTAAAAAGACTGGCACCATAAATAGTATCGTTGGTCAAATCAATGTTGCCGCTGGCTGTTATTCTGCCGTTTCTTGTCAGCCCATCATCAAAAGTGAAGACAATCCTATTATCCTCAGACACGCTAAACCGCCCAGTGCCACTTGCACTGTTTGGCAAGGTGCTTACAATTCCCATGCCATCTAATTCCCTTAAACTAAAAGACCCATTCGCCCTCAAATCCAGCACAATAACATGCCCCGATCTGCCGCTTCTTGGTGCATGAAAAACTCCAGCAAACTCCTCATATCGCCTGCATGCAGACAGCATAAAAAATGACGAAACGCCAAGCACCAACACCAGCCCAAATATTGCAATTTTTTTCATATTTTTTTTAAACTCCTTTATTTATCAACGACTAACTAGGGGGATACTTCTCACAGTAGACTTAGTGAAGAAATTAATTTTGAGAAATTCGTAGGGGCGATCGCCCTCGGTCGCCCGTGTCACTACTATAACCGATATACGGGCGAACGAGGGCGTTCGCCTTTACGGGTTTTTAAAGACATTGTTGTATAAAGCAAAGATTTCTCCCTGCGGTCGAAATGACATTAAATTAGAATGGGGTCATTCTAATAGTGAGAACAATTAAACCAATTTTGTCATTTCGACCGTAGGGAGAAATCTTTGCTTTACCGAAGGACGAAGTATAAAACTTGTCTGTCATTTCGCTAGCCTTTAGGCGAGCTGTCACGAATACCTCTTGGCACGACAGCCCCAACGGGAGAAATCTTTGCTTTATTTAATACTTCGTCTTTCAGTCATTAGTCACTACAATAATACCCCTTGATAGTCCATTTTAGTCAAAAAAAATTAAAAAGTCAAGATTTTTAGCCGTTAAAAGCAATTTTTTATTAGACAAAAAGCTGTTTTTATAATATAATTTAAGAGTATTTAACAAAAGTCATGGAGGCGATGAAATTATGAAAAGTGAAATCCTAAAGCCCGATTATGCTATTGCAAAGCATAGGCTGTTGTCACTAGGTTTGTGTCAAGATGATTTGATAAAACCTTTGGTCTTGATTCTTTATGAAGACGGCTGTTATGATAGTTTAACCGATGTTAAAATCGGCATAACTATGGCAGGTGCTTGTGCTGTGCAGTTTGCACTGCCTTCTCTAAACGATATGGCAGCCATGGGCGGCGGCAAAAACATGCTGCTATCAAATCGTGAGAGCGTAGCAGACCTTACTGAATCATTGCTGTCAATGTATGAGGCAGACTCTGTATTGTTGATTGCAAGAAGTGAGATGACAGCGGCGGGCATGTTGATTGGTGCGATCAGAAAAAACACCCCACTAGTATTTTTACCCTCAAAGGGTGCTGGCTTTTCTCATGCAAAGGCACACTTAACAAAGGCTATGGTTTCTTGCGGAAAGGCTAGTCTAACAGAGATGGACTTTTTAGAAAAGGTGTCTACTGTTAGGTCTAAGGAGATGGACAATTTCAATTCTTTAGCTTTGTTTTGTGAGGGTGCTGGTCTGTCTGTATTTGGCTCTTTTGCACCGCTTACTACTTCTGATAGAATCATGATAGCAAGAGAGAGCGGCAAGCGTGCGGCATTTAGGGCAGAGACTATGAGCTATCCTAGAAAAGACTTTTCTATCAAATCGTTTATGACGGGGCTGTCTGTGCATTTGGCGGCAAGCGGCACACTAGCATCATTATTACATATAATCAGCATTGCAAAAGAAAACGGGTTTAAAGATGTAGACTTTGAGTATGTTGCAAGCTTGTCAGAAAAGGTTCCTTTATTAGTAAAAATGGCACCGCTAGGCACGCATGATATTTTTGATTTTCAAACAGCGGGCGGCGTTAGGGGGCTTATAAAAGAGCTTGCTAGTGTGCCTAAGTTGCTTGACATGAGCATAAGGTTTGGCGAGGCGGCTTTAAGCGAGGTTGTGGCGGATTTAAAAATAGACAGTGAAATTATTGTAGGTGCAAGCAATGCATTTGCCTTAAGCGGTGTTGTGTGCTTTAAGGGCAGTGCGTTTGATGCTGCACTATTTAGGCGAGCATTAGGAGACGGCGAGGGCGGAGTGATTAATTATGCGGTGAGTGGAGATAAACTAAAGCTAAAGGCACATGTATATGACAATGAGGATTTGGCTAAGGGTGCTATATTAAACGGGGGAGTGGGTGATGGAAGCTTGATAGTGATAAAGGGTCAGGCTGCAAAGACTAATGGAATGCCGCTTTTAGATATTGAGTCATTGATATTAGCAAAGGAATTAAAGGATGTGTTTGTGTTAACTGACGGAAGAATGCTAGAGTTTATGAGGGTTCCGTGCATTTGTATGGCAGATAAAACGGATGCGTTTGATGTGTGCATGACAGGGGATATGGTGGAGATTGATTTTAAAAAGGACAGACTCAATATTGATATTAATGCAAAAGAGGTTGCAAGCCGCTTGAAAAAAAGCATGAATGACAATGTGGCTATAGGCAGTTTAAACAGGTATATAAGGATAGTGGGGGCACACAGTGATGGTGCGGGCTTAAAACAAAAGTTTTAGTTTTTTAAAATAAGCAAATAATAAGTAATTTCTCGCCCTAAAAAGGGGGCGGGAAATTATTGAATATAAAGGCATTATCAACCGAGCAAATTTGTTTAGCGATGCAAGGGCAAATTTGCTGGACTAGAAAAGGTTTAAACCTTTGCCCCTTGGGGCGGGGGGGGGTCACTTTAGGTATTATACCTAATTTATTTTTTTCAAATTTTTTCTTAAACGCAATAAATATGCTTGCATTTTGTTTTTGTGTGTGGTATTATTTTAAAGCATGTGCGGTCGTGGCGGAATGGCAGACGCGCCAGACTTAGAATCTGGTATCTTCCGATGTGCTGGTTCAAGTCCAGTCGACCGCACCACTTTTCATTGTTTGTCAGGATTAGCCCCCTGTCAAAACTCAATGAATACCTCTTTTTGTTAGCGTGAAATGGCAAAAGGGCAAAAATATTTTTCAAGGATACTATAAAAATGAAAACTTTTATGGCAAAAGAGAGTGACATCCAAAGAAAATGGTATGTCATTGATGCTGATGGTGCTCCGCTTGGGCGATTGGCGGCACAGGTTGCAAGCATATTGCGTGGAAAAAACAAGCCAGAGTTTACTCCGCATGTGGATGTGGGTGATTTTGTAATTATTTTAAACTCTGATAAAGTGCTGTTAACAGGCAAAAAACTGGATCAAAAAATGCATAGATACCACACACTTTATATGGGTGGAATGAAAGAGATTAAATATAAAAAATTCATGAATGAAAAATCTGACGAGGCGATTTATGTTGCGGTTAAAGGGATGCTTCCTAAAAACGCTTTAGGCAGAAAAAGCTTAAAAAAATTAAGAGTTTATAAAGGTAATGAGCATCCGCATGTGGCACAACAGCCAACAGAATATAAACTGGTAGAAAAAAACTATAAGGGGGACAAATAATCATGGCAGTTAGTGGAAAAGTAGTCAAGAAAAAACTTGCATTTTGGGGCACAGGCAGACGCAAAAAATCTATCGCTAGGGTTAGATTGATTCCTGGTGGCGGCACTATTATTGTTAATAAAAGACCGCTTGATGATTATTTTGGATTGGGAACGCTTAAATTGATTGTTAATCAGCCGCTTGTGCTAACGGGTGCTAGTGCAAAGTTTGATATTCATGTTAATGTAAAGGGTGGCGGCGTGACAGGACAGGCTGGGGCGATTAGGCACGGAATCTCTAGGGCACTTATCAATGCAGACATTTCATACAGACCAGAATTAAAAAAAGCAGGCTTTTTGACAAGAGACCCAAGAATGAAAGAAAGAAAAAAATACGGCTTGAAAAAAGCAAGAAAAGCTCCACAATTCTCAAAAAGATAATATGGACACACAAAAGAGCGATATATTTTTATTCGCTCTTTTTGTTTTGGGATGTGCTAAATATAGGGAGGGGCATCTTAGGGTAAAACCCATGGGGAGTGAATTTTGTGGGGGCACTTTAATAGACTTTTTTATAAGTAAGAGTATTATTGGCAACTTGTAGGGGCAGGCCAATGGTCGCCCGATTAACCTTTTAGCATAAGATAAATGAGAATATTGTGGGCGTTCACTGAACGCCCCTACATTACTTATGAAACAAATTTAATGAACGCCCCTGCGGGTTTTTCAAAATCAAATTGTGTTAATAGGATATCAGTATAAAAAATATAGGTAAACTTAAAAAAAGTCAAGCATATATTAACAAGGAGAAATTAATCATGAGTGAAAATTATAATATTAATGAAATCATTAAAAAAAGAAAAAGTATTCGTCGCTATGATCCTAATGGGGTGGTGTCTAAAAGGCAAATAGAATTACTGTTGGAGGCGGCGATGCTTGCACCAAGTGCGGTTAATTCTAGACCGTGGGAGTTTATTGTGATAGAGGGCAGACAAAAAATGGACTCTGTTGCAATCGCTCACCCTTATGCTCAGATGATGAAAACGGCAAGCTGTGCGATTATTATTACGGCAAATCCTGATGCTTTAAAGGGCACAAAGATTGACGGGATGCAGATGTGGCAGCACGATTGCGGGGCGGCGGCACAAAATATTTTGTTGCAAGCAGCGCATATGAATCTGGGGACTTGCTGGTGCGGCATTCATCCGAATGAGGGCAGAATGGCAGAGTTTAGGAGCATGTTTGACATAGCGGACAATAGAGTGCCGTTTTGCATAATAGCTGTTGGGGCGGCACAAGAGGAGTTTGGAAGCAGAGGTTTTTATCAAGAGGATAAGATAAAATGGATAAAATAGGTGATTTTGAAAAAAGGGCAAAACTTAGAAAAAACTAGAAAAAAATGCGATTTTAGCCCAAAAATATTTGATTTTTTTGCGTTTTTCCTTAAATTACCTATAAAAATTGCTTGCAATTAATGTATATTTATGTTAGACTAAGTGGAGTTATTGCCAATAGGATAAAAATGTTTATCAACATTAAAGACATTTTTGTGGGCATAACAAGGTTACAAAACTTAAATTAAGTTAGGTCTAAAAGAGTTGCCATAGGTGACGGACTTAGGGCTTGTCTTAAAGGTTTTGTCGCCATTTATTTTGTTTTCTTATTTTTCTATATAGAAAAGAAAAAAAGGAGGAGTTTCATACATATGATTAAGAAAATCTTTTTGGGCATGAAAAAGTGGTTGATTGCAATCATGGTAGTGCTGTTTGTAGTGCCTGTTGCGTTTATCGTTTCTGCTTGCAACGGATATGAGTGTCCTGAGCAATGTGACCCTGAAGCAACAGAATGTGCTTGCGATAATTGCGGTTGCCCTGATGGTGAATGTGAATGTGAGGAAGAATAATAGAGTGACTCTCTAAAATATATAATATAGACTATAAAGACGCCTCTCCCCCATATTATAGGGGGAGAGAAGTTTTTTGCCCTCTATATATTCTTCACATTTTGCACAAACAAAAAATATAAAAGCATTGATGATGCATTGTCAATGCAAAATATTATAAGTTCAATAAGTGCCACCTAAAAACAGTGGTGCTTATTTTTTGTTGTTTAATAGCACCTTTAAACACACTTTTGCAATTCGCATTTTCGTTTTTTCTTAAAATGTCTTATTAAATTGCTTGATTGACAATAAGTGTATATGGTATAATTATTGTATTATGATAGAAAATTTATTAAAACAATTTGGCAAATTAAATAAAAACAGCATTGCTATTGCAGGGGCACATGATGACAGCGTGCTTGATGCGGTCAAGCTAGCCGTGCAAAAGGACATCGCAGAGTTTTTTTTGGTGGGCAATGCTCAAAAAATTGAAGCTATTGCTGCCGCTATCGGGCTTGATACTAAAAAAGGTATCAGCATCATTGAAGAGACTGACGATGTGCTTTGTGCTAAGACAGCAGTGCGACTAGTCAAAGAGGGCAAGGCTAGCGCACTTATGAAAGGCAAAGTAGAGACCTCTACTATTTTAAAGGCTGTTTTAGACAAAGAAACAGGGCTTAGGGGCACTAGAAAATTGTCGCACCTAGCAATGTTTTTCATGCCTAGCTATCACAAGCCTTTGTTTGTGACAGACGCTGCACTTAATATTGCCCCCACCTTTGATGAAAAAAAGGACATTATTTTGAATGCGGCAAAGGCAGCACAGGCTTTGGGAATAAAAAAGCCAAAAGTGGCGCTGATTTGTGCAAAAGAGCATGTGGATGAAAAAATGCCTGTTACATTAGAGTATCAAAAATTGGTGGACATGAACGAGAGCGGCGAGATTGCAGACTGCTTGATAGGCGGGCCGTTTGCGCTTGACAATGCTGTGTCGCTTGAGTCTGCAAAAACCAAGGGCATAACTCACCCTGTTGCAGGCGATGCGGATATTATTTTCTGCCCAGAAATTATTTCTGCAAATGTGCTTTATAAGTCACTTACTATATTGTGTGGGGCACATGTGGGCGGAGTAATTTTGGGTGCAAACGCACCGATTATTTTGACATCTAGGGGTGACAGTGCAGAAAACAAACTGATTTCAATAGCACTAGGCGGAAGCTTGGGAGTAAGCAAGTAAAAAAATTATTAAACATTAATACAAAAAATAGGAGATAAATAAAATCCATTATGAAAAAAATAAGAGTATTATCAATTAATCCAGGCTCTACTTCAACCAAAATCGCTGTCTATGACAATGAAGAGCGCATTTTTCAAGAAAATGTAAAGCACGCAACTGAAGAGCTGGCAAAATTCCCTAAACTAACAGACCAATTTGATGTTAGAAAAGCGGTTATTTTGCAAACCTTAGAAAACAAAAATATAGAACTAAAATCATTAAACGGTGTTATTGGAAGAGGCGGACTATTAAAGCCTATGGAGGGCGGCACTTATAACATAAGTGAAAACATGATCAAAGACTTGCACATAGGTATTCAAGGTGAGCATGCATCAAACCTAGGCGGTTTGATTGCCCACTCAATCGCAAGCACACTTGGCGTGCCTTCGTTTATTGCAGACCCTGTAGTAGTAGATGAATTGCACGATGTGGCAAGGATTTCAGGTCACCCTGAGTTTCCTAGAAAATCTATTTTTCATGCTTTAAACCAAAAGGCTATTGCAAGGCTTTATTGCTCGGATAAAAAAGTGGATTATAAAAAGCAAAATCTAATCGTGGCACACATGGGCGGCGGCGTGTCGGTGGGCTTGCATTCTATGGGGCGTGTAATTGATGTAAACAATGCACTTGACGGCGATGGCCCGTTTGCACCAGAAAGAAGCGGCTCGCTTCCTATGGGGCAGATTATTAAGGCGTGCTTTGACGGAAAATACACTCTTGCGGATATGAAAAAGGTTATTACAGGAAAAGGCGGCTTGGTTGCATATTTTGGTTCAAATGACTATGTAGAGCTAGAAGAGCGAGCTAAGTCTGACAAGACTGTGGCACTTGCACTAGAGGCGTTTTGCTATCAAATTGCAAAAGAGATTGGGGCGTTGTCGGTGATTACCAGCGGAAAAATTGATGCTATATTGTTGACGGGCGGCATTGCACACGGCAAAAATGTAATCAGCTATATCAAAGGCAAGGTGCAGCATATTGCCCCGGTGTTTGAATACCCTGGGGAGGATGAGATGTGGGCACTAGCGTGTGCTGCTTTAAGAGTATTAAAGGGCGATGAAAAAGCAAAGGAATATATTTAGGGCTAGGATATAGCGGGCATTCTATTGTTGTGATAGAGTGCCCGTGTTGTTATATTATTTTGTTGTATAATGCCTAATCAATTATGAAGCAAACGGATATTTGTTATCAATATGATGGAAGCTTTTATGGGATGCTGTGTTGCGTTTTTGAAAGCTTTGAAAAAAAGGAGATTCCTATACAGATTAGTGCTGATGGGGGATCTTTATTTTTGGCTAGAAATATTGTGACGGATGAGACCAAGGCTAAGAGGGTGCTAAAAGGTGTGCTTGACAAAATAGGGGCGGATGCACTTGAGTATGTTAGGCTAGTGTATTTGGCAAGCATACAGCATAAAGAGCTAGCGCTCATTCATTTTATTAAAGAGGGCTTTAAAAAAGGGCGGCGGTTTATAGAGGAGATTCGCACCAATTTTGGCCCAAACAAAAGGGTGATTGCCAAAAGTGAGTGTGATGACGGGCTTTTTAGGGTGCAAAAAGGCGTGGATTTATTGCTTTTAGAAAAGCAGAGGTTTATTCAGTTTATTAGGTTTAGTGAAGTGGGAGAGGCTGGTGCTATGGTGGCTGTGATAGAGCCAGAGCATAATGTGCTGTCGCTTTTGATAGATCATTTTGTGTCAAGGTTTTTGCATGAGAATTTTTTGATTTATGACAAGACGCATGGTTTTGGGCTGATTTATGCAGACAAAGAGGTCAGTATTGAGAGGATGGAAGGATATGTAATGCCGCCCTTAAGCGATGAGGAAAAAGAATATAGGCGACTGTGGAAAATGTTTTATGATACGATAGGCATTGAGGAGAGAAAGAATGAGCGGCTAAGAATGGGTTTTATGCCCAAAAAATATTGGAAGAATATGATAGAAATGGATGATAGTAATTCATAATTAATAATTCATAATTCTAAATTAAATTGTTGACATGCCCAAATAAATGTGCTAGACTATCATTATGAGTCTTAGGTTATGCAGTTTATCTAGTGGGTCAAAGGGGAATTGTATTGTTGTAGCAAGCGACAATACCACTCTTTTAATAGATGCTGGCATTGCCGTGGTGCATATTGCAAGAGGACTAGGACTATTAAAACTGAGCGATCCGTCTATATTGATTACTCATGCCCACAGCGACCATGTTGCAAACTTGCCCGCTCTATCTAGACGCTTCAGCCCCAAGATTTATTGCCATAAAGACAGCTTTTATGCCGTCAATCGGCACATCAAGGGCGGTCAGCTTTTAGGCTTTGATGGTGACTTTGAAATAGGCGATCTAAAAATATCCCCCTTTAAAGTGAGCCACGATGTCCCATGCGTAGGATACAGCATTTTTAACGAGAGCAGAAAAATCAGCATAGTTACTGACATTGGGTGCATAGACAGCGGCGTAGAAAAGGCTTTGGCTGGCAGTGATATAGTGTTGATTGAAGCAAACCATGATGAGGGGATGGTGCGTGAGAATAGAAACTATCCAGAGGCACTAAAGCAAAGGATATTGTCTAATCGGGGGCATTTATCAAACGAGGTTTGTGCAAGGCTATTAGGCAAGATAGCAGGCAGCGGAGTTAAGCAGGTTATATTAGGGCATATGTCGGCGGATAATAATCGGCCGCAGCTAGCATATGATGTAGTATGCAAAGAGCTTATGCGGTCAGGAAAAAAGGTAGGAGTAGACATAGGAGTAGCAATGGCATATCAAGGTCAGGCAAGCAATGTGTTTGAGGTGGAGTAATAGAACGAGAGGGCAAGTTGTTGTTTTTATATTAACGGGATGAGATTCTTCGGCTTCGCTCAGAATGACATAATTTAAATTTTGTCATCTTGAGCGAAGTGCAAAGCACGAAGCCGAAAGATCTCATCTGTACCAAAAATTCATAATTAAGTTTTTATTAACCGAATTTATTATGCAACAAAACAATCTAAACAATCACCAATTAAACAAGCCCTATAGTGACACCTTTGGGGCGGCAAGCTTTGCACTCTCTGTTGCGGCTATGCTAGGGGTGCAGCTTTTGATGGCATTTTTGGCGATGTCTTTTGATATAGACATACAAAATATTGCCTTTAGCATAAGCGTCTCACTTATGTTTCAGATTGCCTTTGTCGCTATATTTTTTGTTCATATTAAAAAGTTTAAAGCGGCTAGACCTGTATATGATATCAAGCTAAAAATGCACCCTCTTTGGTATGTATTAAGCATAGTTTTAGGTATTGTGTGCTTGATTTGTTTTATTGGAGTGACTAGTCACTTTGTTAGAGGGCTAGAAAATGCTGGATTAAACTTTCCTTATACTGATTTGTTTGCTGGAGGTGCTGCGACTACAATATTGGTAGTTTTTACTGTTTTTATTGCGGCAAGCGTGGGAGAGGAATTGATTTTTAGGGGCAGCTTGCTGTCTGGGCTGGTGCAAAGGTTTTCTGTGCCGGTGGCGGCTGTTATCAGCGGAGTGATGTTTTCTCTTATGCATATGAATCCGCAGCAGACAGTGTATCAGTTTTTTTTAGGATTTGCTGCAGCGTATTTGGTTATTTATTCAAAGAGTGTCATAAGCGGAGTGGTTGTTCATGCAGTGTCAAACGGGCTTGTGCTGCTCATGGGGGCGTGGAGTGGTTTGGGCGGGGTGGTAGACAGGTTTGTTGATGGTGTGTTATTGAATGGTAATGGTGGGGCATTGCTGTCGTTTGCTTTGATGGTGGTGGGGATAGGAGTAATTGTGGGCAGCTGTTTGGCGATGAATAGGTTTGTCAATAAAGATAAAGTGGGGATTAAGGATAATTTGGTGACAAGGGAAAAAGGGCACAGCAGCAAGACATTTTGGACATTTTTGATTGTGCCGCTTGCAATTTGTGTGATTATGTGGTGGATAGCATTTGCGTATATGATGGGATAGTTTCAATTGTCAATGCACAATGCACTACAATGCATAATGCACAGTGCACAATGCACAATTATTGAGAGCTTGCGATAGAGTAGTAATTACAACTACACAATATAAAAACTACAACTATGTTAGTATCATATTAATGTAACTACACTTACTCTTCTATCGCACCCATCCTCAATTGTGCATTATGCATTGTGCATTGTGCATTTAAGGCGTGGTACGACTATACTAGTTTTAAAAATTAAATTTAAAAATTCAACAAGTGTGCATCGTGCATTGTGAATTGTGAATTGACAATGCATTGTTATAGGAGCAACAAATATGGAGAACATAAAGACTATTGACTTAAAAATTGAGACTAGTTTAGGCAGTTATGAGCGGGATAGATATAAGGCGGCAGGTCTTGCTATGCTGTTGATGGCGGCAGGGCATATGCTGACTAGGGTGCTGGTGGGCGTGGTGATTGCCAATCTGCTGGCTGGTGCAAATTTATCATTCACTGCATTTGATTTTTTATTGGACACGATTTTTTCACTGATAGCACAGGTTGTCTTTTGCTTTTTAGTGCCTTTTTTAGTGTATAAAAAAATGCTGAAACTGTCTACTCCTCAGATTTTTAAAGAATCCAATTTTGTTAAAACCAGAAAAATGACGCTGGGCTTGTCTGTTGCAATCGGGGTTGCTGGCGTGTTTTTGGGCATTGTAGTGGGGCTCATTGCAAGCATGGTTTTTATTATGTTTGGTTATCAGGTTCCGCCTGCAATAAACTCTCATCCAGAAAGCTTTAATATAGGATTGTTTTTGTTGTCTATCTTTTTGATTGTAGTATTGCCGTCCTTTTGTGAAGAGTTTGCTATGCGTGGGATTTTTCTAAATTCTATGCGAACGGTGTTTATAAATACTACCATAGTGATAATTTTGGGGCTGTCGTTTGGACTGTTTCATCAAAATATAAGACAGTTTTTCCCTACTATGGTGGCTGGGATTATTATGGGGATATTGACTATTAAGACGGGGTCTGTGTGGCCTGCCGTCATTGTCCACGCAGTAAACAACGGGATAGCAGTGGTGTTTGATTATGCAAGGTTTTATGACTGGGGTGGTGGATTTGTGGATAGATTGTTTGATTTTATAATAGATCAAGGACTTATGAGTGTGTTTTTGACAGCGGCAATAAGCCTAGCAATAATTATTCCGTCAATAATGGTTATTTCAAAATGGTCTAAAGAGGACGGGGCAGAAAAAAAGATAGAAAAGCTTTATAAGCCGACAATAAGAGAAAGTGCGTTTTTGATTGGGGCGTTGGTATTGACAGCGGTTACTACAATTTTTACATTTGCATTTGGAATTTAAACCGCACATGAAAAAAATTAAGATAATTGCCGTGGGCGGCATCAAAGAAAAATATTTAAGTGATGCCATTTCTGAATATAAAAAGCGGCTTAATAAATTTTGCAAGCTAGAAATAATAGAGATAGAAGAAGGCGAGGATATTAAAAAATATGCTCCTATAGATTTTTTATTTGACATTGAAGGAGAGCTTGTTTCTAGCCAAAGCCTAGCAAGCACACTAGACAAGCATTATTTATATCAAGATACTGCCAGCTTTTTGATAGGCGGCTCGCACGGCTTTATTAAAGAGCAAAAAAACTATGCAAAAAAGCTTGTTAGCTTTGGGAGAGTCACCTATCCTCACCAGCTTTTTAGGGTATTGGTGCTAGAACAAATTTATAGAGCCTTTAGCATAAACCAAGGTTTGCCATATCACAAATAGCACTCTTTTTGCATAATATTATTATATGTATACTTATGCAAAACTGATAGACGATATAAATCACCTAAAAAATAGTGGGCTTGAAACAGGCACTATTGGCAAAAGTGAATTAGGTCTTGATATACCATATATTCATGTCGGTGATTATTCAAAAAAGCAAATCATTGTCACTGGGGCGATTCATGCAAGAGAAAATATTACGGCACTGCTTGTAATGCGGCTTGCCTATGAGATGGCGTTTGAGCCTAGTGACTTTGACGATGGTGTATATTTTATTCCCATGCTTAATCCTGACGGGGCACGACTTATTGAGGGGAATTGGCACGATCTTAACAAAAACAAAATCAATAGGGCGGTACTGATTAATGGCGGCAGCCTAGATTTTTCTTTATGGAAAGCAAACATAAACGGCGTTGATTTAAACAACAATTTTGATGCAAGATTTGGAGAGGGCAAGGGGCAAGTTTTTGAGCCTGCCCCAAGCGGATATATGGGGGAGTTTCCTTTTTGTCAAAAAGAGAGCGAGGCACTTATGCATTTTAGCATAAAGGCAGCACCTAGCTTGACCATAAATTTTCATGCTAAAGGGCGGGAGGTTTATTGGGAGTTTTCGCAAAAGGGCGAGGATAGAAACAGGGATAAGCGGATAGCGATTGCGGCGGCAAAAAAGCTGGGCTATGTGAGAGTAGACGGTGATTTGGGCAGCAGCGGGGGCTATAAGGATTGGTGTGTGGATAGATTGAGAGTGCCGTCGCTCACCATAGAGATAATAGACGATAAACACCAGCATCCGCTTGCGGATAACTTGCTAGAGGAAGACTGGAAGGTGCATAGGGGGCTGATAGAGTGTTTGGTAAAGTTGATTTAAGTGATGTTTAGGGGTTGTGGGGGTGTGGTGAGGATGAGAGGGTGATAAGTGAGAGGGCATTTGATAGAATTAAAAGAAGCAATAATTTAATAAATTAGCCCTAAAGCTGCCAGTGCTAATTTGCAAGCAATTAGCGCCTTTATTTAAGGGCTTTTTTTTATGCTCTAGGAAAAATCGTCCACAGTGAAAGTGTCGGAAGCCAAAAAAACCCGCCTAATGCAAAGGCGGGTCGGGGCTTTAGCCCCTTTTTTTATGCTCTACAACCTGGCTTTGAGAAAATAGAAAATTTGCTTTAAATGTGAGTCTTGTTGGTGTTTGGTGAATGCCCCCACAGGATTAATTATCAATAGGTTGTGTCAATAGAATACCCATGAAATTTTTTTGCAAAAACAGTTGACAAAATTTGATGGCTGTAATATAATTGACTGAAAGATGAATTATAGTAGATAAGAAGGATTCTATCTTATGAGGAAATATTTTAGTAAAGTAGTAGTAATGTGCATGTCTCTAGTCATGCTGTTTTCTGTTGCATTTTTTGGTGCTGGGCATTGTGTAATGTATGACCCTAGGGTGGCGGAGTTGCAGCGGCGGATTGAGGAGTTGGAGGAGGAGAATAGATTGCAGGCAGAGAGGGTGGCGGAGCTTGAGCGGGAGATTGAGGAATTGGAGCGAGAGAATGAACGACTGTTAAAATTGTCACAGCAAAGGGCTGATGCTATAGAGACCTTAAAAGCATATGCCTATGCTAAGGGTGAAGAGAATTTTACTCCTCAAAATTGGGCTAGGATAATGAACTATGTTGAAGAGGGAGTTGAGACTATTAATATAGCTAATGATAAAGCAACTATTGATCTTGCATTAGAAGAAATAAAAATAACGATTAATACAAGCATTGCATGTATGACAACAGGCAACCTTATTGATTTTATGTGTAGTGATTTGCAATCTAGCATCCAAAATCGTATTAATCATCCATCTAATAATCAATTGTTTGCATATTTGGGAACATTTAATGAAATGTCGGTAATTGCATATACAGCAAGAGTTGGACAGCTAATGCCTCGAAATGTGAGCATACATGGCTTTGTTTTTAGAGCATTTAGATTTAATCGCTTGGCTGTATGGTCTACTGAGTGGTCACCCTATTATATACTACCCATTTGCACACAATTTATAACACTTTTTGAAAATAGCTTTATGATTGAAGAGGTGAAAATTATATATCACAGATATAATAGACTTATTACACACTATCCACAGCGGTTCAGATAGTTTTTTTAATGTTTAAAATAAAAAGGAGATAAAGTTATGAAAAGAATTATTATATTTGGAATGGCATTAATTATGCTATTCTCTGTGGCAATGTTTGGTGTGACTGCTTGTGACGGAGCAGAAGACAACCCAAATCTAAACCCTTGCGGCTATGAGGTTTGCGTGTGTGAAAAAGACACCCCAATCCCAAATCCTTGTGAGCAAGACCCTTGCATATGTGAGGAAAACAACAATAACGAAAACAAAAATCCTGTGGAAAGAGAATGGGGCTTTAGTGCGTGTGGCAGATTTGCACTAAGTATTTATGTGCAGGAGACTACCTTGCCACACGGGCAGGATTTTTTGGTTAATATTGTGCTGAAGAATATTAGTGATTATGATGTTAGTATGTTTTTTAATGAATTATTATGATGTTAGTATGTTTTTTAATGAATTATTTGGTGTTCATATTGAGGGATGGAATGTATGTTTTAGTTCAGGGCATAATTCATGGGGTAGTGGTGCTCTTTTAGCTTCTAATGGAGTATTTGGAGAGTGTGTGTCATGTAGGTGTATTGGAAATTGTGCGAGTTGCCAAAATTACACTGATTATTGTTCAAACTGTGCTATATGTAGCAATAGATTGGCATTAAAGGGCTGGTGTGTTGGAGATTGTGCGGATAGTTGGATAGATCTATCATGCAGCCATTTGTTGTTGAAGGATGGTGGTGGCTGGAGTTTTACTAGAACTTGGTGGCTTGTCGGAGGTTCTAGAAGTGCATGGGGGTCTGTTTGGTGTCCTGAAAGAAATATAAATCTTCCACCATCAGAAATTTATCAACCTGCATTAGCTATTGGAACGCATGAGATGACATTTAGTGCAGGATTTGGAGCGGCAAATGTAGGAACATATCCAAGAAAATATACAAGTGGAAATCTCAAATCAAACACAGTTGTGCTTAATGTTATATAAGTATGAGAATAATTAATGAGGTATAATTATTATGAAAAGAATTATTATATTTGCAATGGCAGTAGTCATGCTGTTTTCTGTGATAGCATTTGGTGCTGGGCATTGTGTAATGTATGACCCTAGGGTGGGTGAGTTGCAGCGGCGGATTGAGGAGCTTGAAGAGGAAAATAGGATTTTGAGGTTGGAGTTAAGGAGGTTTGAGGCGGTGAGGGAATTGGGAGAGTTTTTTGAATGTTTTGATGAAGAGGATTATGTTTGGTGGAATTGGGGATATATTGAGGGGTTTGTTGAGAGGGGGATTGAGGCTATTGGTGAGGCGGAGAGTATTGATGAACTTGAAAATATTTTACTAAGCACTAAGAATAATATTCACGCTGTGCCAATAAGAGAGTGGGGGTATAGTGAGTGTGGGAGGTTTGCGTTGTCGCTTTCACTTTGGGGGTATGTGGTGGATGAGAATCTGCATGGGATGCCAGGAAACAGGGGTGGCAGGGCCAGCGTTATTTATCATGAGTTTAGAAATTTGACGGATGAAGAGTTTCTTATTAGGGGTGGATTTTTTTATGATATGCCGTGGGAGCGGTGGAACTTTTTAAGGAGTTGCCAATACAATTCGTTTATTCGGTGGGACGGGATGTATGATGTAGGAGCTATTGAGTGTCTTTATTTTTGGCTAATCGAGTTATATAGATTCAGAGGAGGAAGATATGACAGTTTTCTTATCTCTGAAAGTTTTCTTTCGTTTTTTAGTAGCCCGAATCGTTTAATAGAAAAAAATGTAATTTTTAGTGGTCTTGGAGGAACCCACTTTACTCCATTTGATGAAAATCATATTAGCATTAGACGATATATGGCATTTTATATAAATTTTGGAGAATACAACCAAGAACGAGTTGAGTTTGCATCAAATTTGTTAATAAACAGGTTTAATAGCTAAAGTTGCTATTTTTTGTAATTATCGCATAATAAATGTTGTAAAAAATAATATCTTATGCTATAATTATTTAGTAAAGATATAATCGCTCTCTAACTAAACTAGCTATATCATGCATGACTAGCGTGAAAAAGGGTAAATATGATGCCAAATGTACATGGTATTATTTAAGTGCCAATGCAAATTTAGGAGGCAAGCTTATGAACAGCAATAAAGAAAAAAAAATAAATGTGTGTCCAATGTGTGGTTCAGTAGAGCCAAAAACTGTTGACAATGGTATGACATGGATATGTCGCTTTTGTGGTCATATTTTTGCAAAAAGTGATGTTCATGAGGGCTTGCTAAAAAAAGAGGCTAAGAGGATTGAGAAAAAGGATGCTGCTGATAAAGAGAATAAAAGGTTAGCTGATGAAAAAGCGATAGAATCGCATGAGGCTATGCTAGGCATCAATTGGGTGTTTGCAAGTATTTTGACATTTATGATTTTTGTTTTTGTTGTTATCTTTGCATGGATAACGGCAGCTCAAGTCCAAAGAAACAATCCAAATTTTGCACCAATTGGCGGGTGGCTTAGGCATTTTCAAAGCATAGGTCCATTTATGCTTGTTTTAGTTGCGGCACTAGTGCTATCAGGTGTGCTAGCTTTTATTCATAATCGCATTAAAAAGAAGAGAAGAAAAAACGAAGAGAAAAAAATTCGCTCTAAGCACCCTAACTTAACGGATGAAGAAGTCCAGCTTAAGCTAACAAAGGTGGCTAAATACCAATGGGTATTTATTGGTTTTTTGCCTATAATAATCGCTAAGCTAATCAAAGAATCTATAAATAAAAATAGCAAGGCTAATACAAATGCAAGAGGACTGGGCATTAGGGTGGCATTACGATTTATAATGGTAATACCAACAGTGATAATGACCTTTCCGCCATTTGTATTAACATGGATATTTAATGATGTGACTGCTTTGAGCAATGGGCATACAATTGGTTTGCTAGCAGCATGTATAGCAATAGCTTTTGTCATTGCATTCTTGCAAGGACTATTTGCACATAAAATAAATTCACCTAAAGGAGGGCAGGATTAGAATGAAAAAGAGAGTTTTTAGTTTGGCAATGATTATATTATTAGCTATTATAGCCACTATTGCCACAGCAATGCTTGCAGGCTGCAATGGCATTATAGATTTAACCATGCGCCCACCTGAGCATGGAGATACCCCCCCACCCTTTGGCAGATTCGTCAAGTTTTTTGAAGATGAATATCGCATAGATCAAGATGATTTTATTTCACTAAGCGATGGCGGAAATTATAATTGGTTTTGGGAGCGAGGAGGTCTAAATGCTAGCCAAAGATTAGGTGGTCGCATTATGATGCTAAAGCATGCACCTGGCTATGCGTTGGCACAAACTATGACCTCTATTTTGACAGGAAACGAAGTTGTTTTTATAGAGTCAATGTTTTCTGATTTAGCGACAAATCCACATTTTATGGTGGACGGGAAATTGTTTATTCATGAGGCTGCTCTTTTGACTATGAGGTTTGAAAATGCCACATTTGGAGGAGTGCCTATACTTAGATATTTTAGACCTAATACGCAATTGCGTGAAGGGCATTCTTTGCACAATCCTGTTGCTGATGCAAGAGCGGGCTATGATTTTTTAGGGTGGCAAAGAAGAGGCATAGATGGGCAGCTAATACCCTTTGTGTTTGGGGGTCGTATCAATGAGAGTATTGTTCTTTATGCTAATTGGATAAGAAGAGTTGATCCAACAAATTATGTGCTGCCAATTATTCCAGCTCAAGTTTTTGCACACAATAGGCAACTTTCGTCAATAGAGTTGCCGCATAGTTGGCGTTGGGCTAATGGAGAGCAGCTTGTTGGTAATGCGACTAATTTAAGAACAACAGATGTTATTTATTCTCGAGGAATAGGTTTTAGCGAGATTATTAGACAAATATCATTTGTTGTTAATAGAGCAGTAAATTATACATTGCCAGAGAATGTGCATAAGGACTTTGGGCAACCGTTGTCGCAAGCAAGATTGCCAGCTGGTTGGGAATGGATTGGGAATCAAAGTGAGCCTGTTGGAAATGTGGGTTTGCATGAGCGTACTGCAAGGTTTACGCCAGAGGATACTATAAACTTTGAAATTATAGAGCGTGTAATTGTTGTTGAGGTATTAAGGGTAGAGCCAGTTGTTTTGACACCAACAGCTCGCAGTGCAGTTTTTAACAACACTCTTTCGCAAGTGCTTTTGCCAGATGGCTGGGCATGGGTTGCATCAGGAAACACACTAGTTGGCAATGTAGGCGTGCAAAATCATACGGCTAGATTTACACCTATTGATTTAGTAAATTATAAAACAGTATATAGAGTAATAAGAATCAATGTTGAGCGTGCTAATCCAGTTGTTAGCACTCCTTCAGCTCGCAACTCAACCTTTGGCGACACTCTTTCTATGGTTGCACTGCCAGATAGATGGTCGTGGGCTGCTGCAGGAACTATGGCAGTGGGCAATGCAAGTGCTTCGGATACTGATTTAAGAATGCATAGGGCAAGATATACTCCAGCCGATAGTGCCAATTTTAATACAGTTTATAGATACATAGGGATTAATGTTGCTAGAAGAACGCCAAACCCGACCAATCCAGTGGGGCTTGAAGGATTGCGTGGGCGACCTCTTTCATCGGTTGGTTTGCCGACTGGCTGGACTTGGAATATCCCAAACACTATTATGAATACAGCTGGGGAAAGTCCGTTTCAAGCAACATACAGGGGGATTGGAGGAGAGACTAATATAAATCCAGTGCCACGCACATTAAGCGTGTTTGTGGATGCGGAAGCAAGGTTTGATAGCTTTGCGGCGTTTTTAAGTGCTCAGGCATCTGAATTGTATGGAATGCTATATTTGAGGATTAGATTTAGCGCAGCAGAGCATCTTTCTGCTAGTGCTAGAGCTTTGTATGTGCCGTCAGCATTTATCAGATTAAATCTTTATGGATTAGGATACAATGTGAATTTGCAAAATTTTAGAATTGTAGCTGAGCAAAGAAGTAGCCCATTAGAAATATTTTTAACGGATGTTTCAATACTTGCTCCAACAGGTCATAGTGCAATAATGATCAACAGCTCTAGTATAACAACCATAAATTTTGCTGGTCAGAATAGAATACAAGGGGCAAACGGCGGAAATGGAATCAATGGGCAAACTGATGCAAATGCCCGAGGCAGGGCTGGCAGTCATGCTATTTGGTCACAAGAAGGTGAGCTTAGGATAAATGCAACTGGTGGGGTATGGATACAGGGCGGCAATGGCGGCAATGCCGTTAGGCATACTGTTAATGGCTTAGGATGGGGACCTAGCGGTGGGGCTGGAGCATCTGGCATTTATAGTTTAGGTACTGTAAGTATATCATCTAGTGCATACATGACTGTGTCAGGCGGGCATGGAGGCAATGGAGCAAGAGGGAATGGAGGCGGTCATTTGCGATATAGACATGGCGGACATGGGGGCATGGGTGCAATAGGTATCCGTGCAAATAGTATTAATAGTATAAATGGCAACAGAATTGTCTTGCTTGGTGGCAATGGTGGAAATGGATATGCTGGGGTGTCTACGGCCTATCTTGGAAATAACGGTGGGCATGGAGGCATGGGTGGTCAAGGTGGTCACGCTGTTTATGTAGTTCAGGGTGTGCAAAATATTAGTGTAAGTGAAGCAAGAGGTGGTAATGGTGGCAACGCAGGCAATGGCGGTGCGGGCAGAACGGTTGGCAACGGTGGCAATGGAGGTGGCGGCGGCGATGCTGGAAGAGCCATTGTTGCAAGAAGCATTCTTTCATATGCGGGAGTTTTGCAATCAGGGTTGGGAGGTGTTGGTGGTGCGAGAGGTTCTGGAGGAAGCATGGGTAGCAATGGTCAAGCTGGCACTAATGGACAGGGGCGAAATGGAATACCTGCATTAGGAGCTATTTTAGTTAGATAGAATAAATATTACATAAGATTAATTACAGAGTGCAACTAGCGGGAAAAAGGGGAGAGACAGAAACAAAAAAAATGTTAGTATAATATTGCAGGAGTGCAAATTTCGTATCAGAATTGCTAAGCTTGCAAAAAGGATATAAAACACAATGAAAAAAAGAATCAAAATAACTTTGTTGGTGTGCCTGATGATGGCACTGATGGCAACAACGGCTATGGCACTAGTGGGCTGTGGTCTATTTGGTGGTGGCGAACCAGACACTTCATTTGAACCGCCCGCTCTAGGCGATCCAACTCCAGCATTCGGAAGATTTGTTCGCTTTTTTGAAGGAGAATATACCACCGATGACTTTGACTTTTTTGTCTTGTCGGACAGGGGCAATTTTGATTGGCGATGGGCAAGAGGCGGCGCTACTGGTGCAGAGGCTATTGGCGGCAGAATAATGATGCTTACGCATGGGCATGGATTTGCGTTTATACAAACGGAAACAGGTTTTTTGGCAGGCACAGAGGATGTGTTTGCAAGACCAATGTTTGCTGATGTGGCAGGTCATCCTCAATTTAGAATCACAGAGGATGGTGTGGATAGAGTATATGTGCATGAGGACTCACTTTTGACAATAGAGTTTAGAAACGCTGAGTTTAATGGTGCACATAGAGCAATCTATTTAAGACCGGGCAGACAATTGTTGCCAGCATCACCATGGCATAATCCTAGACCGGATGGTGCTGAATCGTTTCCTTATTTTGTAGGGTGGTATACAAGAAATGCCAGTGGAGAATATGAAACAAGATTTAATTTTGGTCCAAGCATTAATCAAAGCGTTGTTTTGTATGCTAGGTGGGATGTAGATGTGACAATTACGCTTGACTATATGATAGCAAGAACTGGGATTCATATAGCTGCTAGCTATGCTAGAACAATTGATTTTATAATAGGTGAACCGATTCCATCTTTGCCAAATCCAACAAGAGGGAATATGATTTTTGTTGGATGGTTTCTTTCAGATGAGTTTAATTTTGATGAGCAAGTAATGGCTGGTGAAATTTTTGATAATCAATTGCTTGCTAGAATGAATGACAATAGGCTTTATGCAAAATGGCAGGCTGAAATCACATTCAATTTTGTTTATGCTAGTTCATATATAACAGCAACAATTCCTAGCCAAGTGGCCGTATTTGGTCAGCCGCTTCAATTGCCAGTTGCATCTCATAGCAATCCAGCTAGAGGATTGCTAGGTTGGTATGCAGGTGAGGTGAGGATTTTTGATAATGTTGTTTTTTCTCAACAAATGCTTCCATCACAAGGTGGTCAAATTCAGCTTACTGCTAGGTGGAGAACATATCGTCTAGTAAATATTACATGGAGTGAATTTATTAGCCATTACTCAATGGGACCAGATACAAACAACCGAACTTTTAGTGGCATAGCTCCTCACACATATCTTACGATTGATATGAGTGGGAGAACGAGCACAGCTGCAAACAACCTTATTATTCCTAGCAATGTAGATAGACTCACTCTTATTGGAGGTGCAAATGTGCTTGCGAATTTTGCTATTACATCTAATGCAAGAGCAGTTTATCCGTTGCGTTTAACATTAAACAACATTAATATGATCTCAAGTGCAAGATCGGTGATTTCACATCATGGAGGGGTGTTAGATATTGTTCTTGTTGGGACAAATCATATCAATGCTCCTAGTGGACATAGTGGAATATGGGCTCCTTTTGGAACAATAACTTTTAGAGGGAATGGAAGTGTTGTTATAAGAGGGGGTCACGGAATTATTGGTAGTGCGGGCACTGCAACTAATAGAACAGGGGCTGTTGGTGCTAGAGGCAGAGATGCGATTTATGCTCCCAATGGAGAAGTGCATTTTATAAGTGGCAATATTACGCTGACAGGAGGTGCTGGTGGAGCTGGTGGTGCTGGACATGGATACAACAGAACGACTGGTACAGCACAAAATAGACATGGTAGTGCGGCAGGCGGCGGTGGAATTGGTGGATATGGTATACTAGCGCCGCATATTGAGTTTCATGCTGCTTCAGTATCTATTATTGGTGGTGCTGGTGGAGCAGGTGGTATAGGAGGAGAAGGAGGCAGGTCTGATGATAGTGGCACGGCTCAAGCAGGACATGGTGGTGTTGGAGGTGCGGGTGGAAGAGGCGGTCATGCTGTTAGTGCCACAACTATAGTTATGACAACAGGCACAATGAATATAAGTATTAGGGGTGGTGCAGCTGGAGCTGGTGGTCGAGGTGGACATGGTGGTCATGGAAGAAGAACAAGCGGAATAAACGGAGATACTGGAGGACGTGGGGGCAACGGAGGATTGGGTGGCAATGGCGGCTTAGGTATATATGGTGCTTTAGGTAATGGGATTTTATTAAATCGTATCAGCGAGGCTCGTGGAGGACAAGGTGGTCAAGGTGGAAATGGCGGACAAGGCGGAGACGGTGGATTTAATACAGCTGTAGCAGCAGCTGGTGCACATGCTGGAAGAGGCGGAATAGCTGGTAATGGTGGCAATGGGGGTCACGCATTTAGTTTTGCACAGGCAACTCACTTTGCAATAGTTGCTAGGGTCAGCGGTGGCACAGGAGGGTCTCATGGTGCTTTAGGAGTTGATGGTACTGGCAGGAATGCAAGCAGAGCACCAGTTAGACCAGTGGCACTTTATGCTTATCGTTTAAGAAATGGCACGGCAGGAGTGGCAATAAATATTAGATAACAAAAAACAACACTGACTGAATGCAGCAAATATGCTGCTGTATTTGGTTGGTGTTTCTGTATTTTTAAGGGGCAAGTGAATAGTGTGTTTTTGGGTAAAGGTTTTAATTTGACTCTATGATATACTGGCATTATTATAAGAGGAGGTCACCACAATGGGACTATTTAAAAGCAAAGAGGCAAAGGCATTTGAAAAAAAACAGCAGACAAAGGCAGCGGCAAGAAAAATTACAAAGCATATTGATTCGCTTAAAAAACAAAAAGATATGTATATTGATAGGGCAAAAGAGGCTCATATAAAGGGGCTGGCTTCTAGTTATAGCATTGCTAGGAGTGGCATTAAGGCTACGATGATTCAGCTTAAGCGTGCAGGAGAAATGCAGCTTAATTTAGAGCTATTAATGCAGCAAAGAGATTTTGCGGCGCTTAGTGGCAGCTTTGTAAAAGGTATGGATATTGTTAGCAAAGAGCTAATCAAAGAGACGGGCAAGATTGATTTTATAAAGGTGAGTCAGCAGTTTAATAAGGCAATGGGCAAGTCTGGCATAGCAGCAGACAACCTAGATGATATGCTAGACAACAATGAGGACGCTTTTTCGGATATTAGTGGCACGGAGAGTATATCTGATAGCGAGATAGACATGCTTATTGGGATTGAGGCTGTGGAGGCGACTAGAAACATAGATAGAGAGCTTGACAGACTAACAGGGGCAAACAGCACTCGCAAATCAGGTGATGAATCTTTTAGGAGTGAGATGCCACCTCGCAGTCAAAGCAATTTAGACGCACAGCAAGCACAAAAGCCAATAGGACAGCCTCAAAAAAGAGAGATCTTGCCGCCTTTAAGCGTGCCTAAAAATCCTAGCACGCAACAGCAAATATCAAGCTCTAATAAATTTGTGTCAAATGCTATGGAGGGAGAGCCGCAAAAATTGTCAGAATTTTTAGGGCAAGAAAAAGCGATTACAAAATTGCAGCTAGCTATAGATTATGCCAAAGATGAGGGAGAGGACATAGAGGATGTTTTGCTAACGGGCGGTGCAGGATTAGGCAAGTCAACATTAGCAGCAATAATAGCCAACGAGATGGGCAGAACGCTTATTCGTCAGCACGCAAGTGCATTAAGAACCAAAGCAGAGCTAACCAACCTAATCAAAAAAATCAAAAAAGGCGATATTGTTTTTATTGATGAGATTCATGAATTGTCTGATCCGCTGCAAACAGCATTGCTAGATGCATTGCAAGACAAGCGTTATGCATATAGTGAGGGCAGAGGCGACAAAGCATTTGCTAAAACGCTAGATGTGCCGTCATTTACTTTAATTGGAGCGACAACGCATGGTGGTGGCTTGCTTAATGCATTTAGAGGTAGATTTGGCAATGTTGTAAGATTAGATCCTTATGAGGCAGAAGGGCTTGCAAGGATCATTAGGGCACAGGTTGTAAAAAAAGGCAAGAGCATGGATGCTGCTTTAGCTATGACGGCGGGAGAGCTGTGTAGAGGGACGCCAAGGCGTGCAAAAAAATATGCTAAACATATATTGCAAATCGTTGGCAAGGATTCAGTTGTTACACAAAACACACTAGATAAATGGCGCAAGGTGCATGAGATTGATTCGCTAGGGTTGTTGGCGGCAGAGAGAAGGCTGTTAGAAATTCTTGCAGTGGATTATAAGGGCGAGCCAGCAAGTGCAAGCACATTGTCTGGGGCGATGCAAGAAGAGGAGCTGACTATTATAAAAGAATATGAGCCGCATCTTATTAATCTAGGACTAATAGCACGCACAACTCGTGGCAGGGTGGCACGCAAAAAAGCGTTTGAGCATTTGGGTGTGCCTGTGCCAGACAAGCTTGCTGGATTGGATGAGAGCACTTTAGAATTGCAAGAAGAAAGCATAGAAGAAGTGGAGCTAGCCCCCACCATAAACGATGAGTTGCCACGGCAAACCGAGTCTAGTCAAGATAATGCTCAATTAGAGATGAATAACGACATTAGATATAAGCGTGGCGAGAGGGCGGAGCTAGAGGTGGCAAAGGCTTTAGAAGAAAATTTTGACTCTAACAATTATAGAGTATACAACAACATTATATTCAAAAATGGTGAGCGTACCTTTGAAATAGATCATCTAGTAGTGTCGCCACAAGGAATATTTGTAATTGAAACAAAAGACTATAAAGGTACGATAGAAGGCTTTCAAAGCGCAGAGCTTTTCTTTCAACACACGGACACGCCAAAAGCTATTCACACATTCAAAAATCCTATCTTGCAAAATGCAGGTCACATCAAGGCATTGGTAGAAACGATAGGGGCATACCCCTATATAGGCGCAGTAGTTTTTAGTGATAGAAGCGAACTGAAAGTTAAGTCAACATCATTTGTCGGGAAAATCAGTGAGTTAGTTGATTATATTAAATCAAACACAGATCAGCTTCTTGATGCAGGGCAAATACAAAAAGTGCATGCAAAAATTGAACAATTTGCCATAACAGGTGAAGCGGCAAAAGAATTACACAAAAAATATGTTGAAGAAATTCGGAGGAGAAAAAGTAGTGAATAATATAAACTTATGTAAAAATTGCGGCGAACAGCTAAAAGCAGTAGTATGCAGATATTGTGCATATGACAGTAGGCAAGGTATACCTATTGCACCTAAATCGCCAGCATCGCAGCAAAGTACAGCGCCTAATAAACCCAATCAAATGGCGGATTTTTTAGGCAAGTACAAAGACTTTATGGATGATGAGCAACTGGTGGCTGCGGCTAAAATGTTTGCAAATGGTATTGTGGGCGGCAAGGATATTGAAGCGGCTAAGGGCTTTTTATTGACAAGCGCACTAAAAGGTAATATAAACTCTATGCTGATACTAGGTGCTTTGTTTGAAGAGTCTGACGAGAGCCAAGCAATTTGGTGGTATCTGCAAGCTGCTAAGCTAGGCAATATAGAAGCACAAAATATCCTGATGCATAAAGTTGGCGGCGATTTGCAGACTCAAACGGATAAAGAAATTTTTGCAAAAAGCGGTGCTAGTGCAGGTACTCTTGAGCAACTGGTAGATGCCGTTAGACCATTTTGTGTAAGATTTTTTTGCTCTACGCCAAATAAAAGCGATGGTGCAAGAGGTAGTGGATGTATCGTATCATCAAAATATGTGGTTACCAATCATCATGTTGTTTATAATGATAGAAAAAAAGCGTTTTATAAAGACATAGAGATTATGTTTCACCCATCAATTAGCAATTCTAAAAATAGGGTAGAAATAGTTTGCGTAGATGCAAAAAACGACATAGCAATATGTGAGTTGCAAAGTATGGCAGTTAAAACAGAAGGCTTTCCTCAGTTTGCTGATGCACACAGCGTATCAGTGGGGCAAGAGGTGTTTACTTATGGAAATCCACTAGGGCGAGGGTTGTTTTTAAGTTGCGGTACGATAGCAAGAGAGACTGAAAAAGGTGTCTATGGTTATGGCGAGGTGCTGCATACTAACATGTCTATAAATGGTGGCAACTCAGGCGGTGCGCTGTTTGATTATTCAGGCAATCTAATCGGTCTAATGACATCAGTGCCCAAAGATTATGACGATAAAGCTGTGTATGGCATGAGTCTGGCAACTACAAGCAACAGCATTTTAGAGCTAGCAAGAAAAAACAATTTAAAGCTTTAATCGCAAAATAATATTGCGAGAAAAAGGGGAAAGCGTTTAAAGTATAATATATTATAATATTCGTATAACCCGAAAATAAAATAATAGGAGTTATTAAAAACAATGGAAATTAAAAAAAGAGCAGACGGAAGTCTAATATGGCGTGTAGAAAGTAGCGTGAGTAAAAACTCTCATATTACTGTGCACGAAGGCTGCCAAGCGATAGAAATTCGTGATGGGCAGATTTATGATAAACATAAGCCTGGCAAACACAAGGTTAATATAGCTGGTATATTAAGCAAAGGTGCAGCATGTGATATTTATGCGGTAAATACTGCACATCGCATAAAATTGCCATTTGCGGCTGGCACGCTAAATGCTCCTATTGAGTATATGGATAAGCGCTTTAATGCATTGATAAAAATTAGAACTCGTGGCGAAGTTGTGGTTACTATTGAAGACCCTAGGGTATTGCTTAAGCAAAGAAACGCATTGACAGTTTCTGAATTAGAAGAAGATATGCGTCAGGAGCTTAGTGGTATTGCTAGGTCTGCACTTGTAGAAGTGGCGGGTGAGAGTGATGGGTATGTTGCACTGCAAGGTGCAACAGAGCAGATAGGCTCAAAAATGGCACAGAAAATCAAAAGGCAGCTAGATGACACTTATGGGCTTGTTGTAGAAAAGGTTGATATAGTGTCGCTAGATTTCCCTAATGCTGGGGAATTTACAGCGTTATTGGATGAGGGTGAAAAGGAACGCCTAAAAACAATAATTGCACAAGAGCAAGCAAATCAAGCAAAGGCAGCAGCAGATGCAATAAACGCCTTTAGCAAGCAAACACCACCTAAGGAGGATAAATAATATGTTTGGAAATAAAGCTGACAAAGCAAAAAAAGTAAATTTGGCGTCTAGAACTAATTTAGAAAAGTTTATAGACAATCTAATAGACCGCACAAAGTGTCCCGAGCTAAAACAGGACATGCGTTCTTTAGTGCGAACAATTGGTAGGTTTGAGCCTTGCTCAGACGAAAGAGCAATAGAGCTAGATAAAGTAATCTATGCTTTGCTAAAAAAGTTTCATGAAGGCAAAAAAGATTATACTGATATCTTTAAGAGAGTCGGAAGCGAAGCTGCTATTATTGAAACCCAGTATGAGCAAGCAAACAGGGCTGTGTTTGAAAAATTTGCCCCTTTTCTTAATGAGATGCTTGCTAGTAGAAATAGTTTAATGGGACCAAGCGGCTTTGCTATGAGCAAGAAAGAAAAGAAGGCAGAGTTAAAAAACGATGAGCAAAAGGTCCAAGCTCTAATCAAAGACTGGAAAGAGCGTGGATATAGCTTGGATCTAACAATTGAATACCTGCTTGTATTTTATGAAATTCAAACAAACAAAGCACTGCAAGAAAAGATTAAAGAAAAACAAAGGGCTGCTGTTGCTAAAAATGATAGAGCAACATTTTCTCTTTTGAATGGCGAGCTAAAGACTATTGAGCAAAGAGGTGGTTTTTTAGCTGACTGGGCTAAAAAGATAAGGGCTAAGATTGATGTTAATGATTTAGCTAGAAACTTGATTGATGATACAAATATTAATGAAATTTTATCTAATAAGGGCAGAAGCACTGATGATATTCAAAAAATTGCAAAAGACAGCGAAAAAAGCTCTCAAAGGACAGAAAGAGAGCAGGATTTGCAAGCTTCAATATTAGGCAAAGCTAATGATGTTCGCAAAGGGACGATGGGCACATTTGGCGATACGCAAGCTGATGATGATCTAGCGTTTGCTAGAATGCAATCGCAAATGCAAAGCGGACAATTAGATGCTGTGGGAGCTAAAGGCTCAATGAGTTCTGATGATGCAGATTTTGAAAAAATGCTAAAAGAAATGGAGGGCAAATAATATGTTTGGTAAAAAAAATAAAGCAGAAAAAAGAGATCCAGAGCTTGTTAAATTAGAGCAAGAGCAAGAGCAGAAGATGAAAATAAAAAAGGCTTTTGCTGGGATGGATAAGTTTATATCAGAGTGTGACGCAAAGGCTAATGCGGCTATTGCAAAAGCAAGAGCATCAAAGGATAGTGCTAGCCTTAAAATTTATAAGATGGGCATAGCCACTGCTATTGCGTCTAAAAATCGTGCAGAAAAAATGAAAGCAACTATGGATGCGCTTCTTATGATGAGTGAAATCTCTAAAATGACAACAGGCTTTTTAGACGGTATGGGCATTTTAGCAAAAGAGCTTAATGATGCAACTAAAATGATGGAATTTGGCAGAGTTGATAAAGTTATCAATGAGGCTATGTTTAACTATGAAAAGCAATCTGGCAAAATGGAAGATATGTTTGATAGGATGTCAGAATCTTTTGAAAGTGTTGATATCAACATTGATGGAGAAATGGATGCAGCAATTGACAAGCTTATTGCAGGCGGTGGAACGGCAGAAATGGATGACATCAGCAGCAAAATATCTGAGAGGTTAGAAAAACTTAAAGGGGGTAGCTAACCATGGGTGATACAGAGTTTTTGTATGAGGCATTTGATAGATACTTTAAAAAAGGCATTGCAGCAAAAGAGCGTGGCGATATAGAGCTGGCTAAAACAGAATTATTGCTTGCTGCTGAAAGCCTTAAGAAGCTAGCAGACAAATCTGATGGGATGCTAAAGACTACTAGATTAGAGCAAGTTGCCAAGATACTTGATGCAATAGAGCAATTAGCTAAGCCTCAAAAAATTAGAAGCGGTGCTGGTGATAGAGGCAGCGGGCAGCAAGGCGAAACTGGTGATAGACAAGAAATAGACAGTACAGAGACAAGGTGGCAAGCTGAAGAAGTTCCGGACATTGGTTTTGATGATATAGCAGGTTTAGCTGATGTAAAAAGAGCTGCAAAAAATATGATTATCAATGCGTTTAAGCATGAAGAAATCTATAACAAATATCATAAAACAATAGGCGGCGGTATTTTGATGTGCGGACTTCCTGGCAACGGAAAAACAATAGTTGCTAGGGCTATTGCTGGTGAGGCAGGTTGCAAGTTTTTTAATGTTGCTCCAGCTGATATCAAGTCTAAGTGGCAGGGCGAGGCGGTTCGCAATATTCGCAATGTATTTAATCTAGCACGCAAAGAAGAAAGAGCGATAATATTCTTTGATGATGCCGACCCATTTTTTAAGGACAAATCCTCTAGTGGTGATAGCACAGCAGATGAAATACGCACAGAGCTATTAACTCAAATGGAGGGCTTTAAAAAGCACACGACAAAACTGCTGGTGCTTGCAGCAACCAACTTTCCCTGGACACTTGACACAGCAATTTATTCAAGATTTAAGCGCATCATATATGTGCCTATGCCAGATTTTGATGCTTGCTTGTTTTTGGTCAAAAGAGAGTTTGCTGACTTTGAGCTAGAGGATAATTTTGATATGGCAGAGATTGCCGACAAGCTGCATAGTGATGGTTATAGCGGGCGTGACATTGTATCAGTGTGCCACTTTGCAATAAATCTGTTGCAAGAGAGAGATATAAACAACATTGAGCAAGGCTTGCCAGCAAACGCTGTTCTATCGCATAATGATGTTAATGAAGCACTAGCAAAGGTAAAACCATCAGTAAAAGAAAAAGACAAATTTCTTATGGAAGCATACCTGTCAGACCACAGTGATATGTTGATATAATAAAGGCATACCTATGATAATTAAAATTATAGACGATAGCAAACACCTGATTGCCACAGTGTGCGAAAACTGTGGCAATCCGCTGGATTTGGCTAGGGTAGACAAGGGCAGCTTGCCTTGTCGGTTTTGTGGTATAAAATATCATATTAGATATGATAGTGACAGCTTTGGTGGCAAGGATTTGTTGAAGCGGGCACAGTCAGATTTGTTTTTGTGCAAGTGGGACGATGCCGAAGCCTGCTTTTTAGAAGCCCTTAAAACTATAGATGATGTTCAGCTTAAGGCGGCTACTCATTTTAGTATTGCTCTTGCTAAATATGGTATTCAATATATTTTTGACCATGTTAATAACAGGGCACAACCAATAGTGCATAGGCTAAATTCTATAAATTTTACTGCTGATAGCAACTATAAACAAGCCATAGCACTTGCAACGCTTGATGCGGATAAAAAAGAGTATCAAGCACAGGGCAAGGATATAGATGCAATTTATGAAGAGTTTAAAAAGCTAGAGGCTAGAAGCATTGACTATGACACCTTTATTTGCGTAAAGGTATCAGACCCTAATAAGACTGTTAAGTCTGACAAACAGATAATAGAAGAATTTAGCGACGATTCTGACACAACTACTTTAGACAGCAAGCATGCGCATAAACTGTATTCGTTGCTAGTTAATAGCGGCAAAAAACCATTTTTTAGCGAGATGTCTCTTTTTCACGAAGCAGGATGTGATTATGAGGCACATATTTTGTATGCATTGCATAAAGCAAAATCACTTATTATTGTTTGTTATAATCAAGAATATTTAAAAACACCATGGGTAAAAAACGAATATTCTAGATATATTTCTATGCTAAATGATAAAGAAAAAAATAGCGACAGCATAATGCTAATAAACGCAGGAAATCCAATAGATAGGCTAGGTGGCAAAAAAATTGGTGAAAATAAGACATATCCTAGCAATCCTGCCATTGGTATGCAGGTTGTAAACTTTGTAGAAAAGCATCTAACATCAGAAACCCAAGCTAAGCTAGATGCTAGAAATGAGTTGGAAGAGCGCCTTGAAAAAGCTGAGCAAGAGACAAAAAAAGCTAAAGAAGAAGCAGAGCTAGCTCGCAAACAGTCTGAAATTAGGGCAAAAGAAATTGCAGAGCAGCAAATAAAAGATAGGCAAGAAGCAGAAAAGCGTGCTAAAGAAGAAAAAGATAAACAGGCATCAAAGGACCAATCAAAGTATGGCAAGCTGCCGTCAGATTTTCATTTTGTTACGGAAAGACGGCACGCTCCAAATACAGTTATTACGGTGGCAGGCAATGCAGGCACGCCTAAGCCTTGCACTCTGCCAGACGGCACTCAAGGAATAGAGTTTGGTGTTTATCCGCAAGAAGCTAGTGCCACTTGGGATGATAAATCTACTCATACACCAATTCAGTGGCGAGTGCTAGAAAAGTATAATGATGGGACGGCATTACTTTTAAGTGATAAAATCCTAGATTGCGTTAGATATCATCGTGATTTTGTATATATGCAATGGCGAGATAGTGACATTAGAAAATGGCTTAATGGAGAGGGAGAGTTTAGGGGCAAGAGTTTTATAGAAAAAGCATTTTCGCCAAGTGAACAAGGTGCAATATCAACTGTTAGCAATAGTGGTAATGGTTTTTACGACCAAAAGAAAGATTTAGCATATAGTGCAGCAAGCTGTGCGGATACGCAAGACAAGGTTTTCTTGCTTAATGTAGCCCAAGCGCATAAATATTTCGGAAAGGGAGTGAAATATGATTGGGGATATGGCACGACAGACAAAGCTGCACAAACTCAAGGAACAGCTTATGCAAAATTAGCTGGCAGTAAAAAAGGGCGCAATTTGGCTAATTATGCAAAATTAGCTGGCAGTAAAAAAGGGCGCAATTTGGCTAATGAAGGCGATAAATTGTTGTTTGAAGACAATGGTGAGTGGAAGGGTAATTCGTTATGGTGGCTTCGTAACAGTGGCTCTTATAGTGAAGCGTCAGTTGTCTGCATCAACGGTCTTGTTTTCGCCCACGGCGAGAGGGTCTCACACGCCGGCTGCGGCGTGCGACCTGCCATTCGTGTTCGGCTTTAATACCTTGTGATTCGTTCACACTTAAATCTTGTGGGCAAAATTGGGGCGAGAGGGTGGTTGGGGAACGAGTTGTTTGGCATGTCAAGGGGTCTTTGTGACAACGGGCTAAAGCTCCTTAAAATGACATTAATTTGAATAAGCCGAAAGATTTCATTCTATTATTATAAAAGGTTCTATCTAAAATCCAAAGCGAGGTACAAACGACATGAGCGACAAAAACAAACAAAAGCTGCCTATGGCAAAAATAGACACTAGGTCTACAAAAATAGGACTTGATAAAATATTTGACACTGCCAGCGACAGCGGCTTTGATGGTGCAACCTTTGCTGCGTATGCATTTATTGAATATTATCAGATATTGAAAGATATAGGACTGCTAGCTCAAAACCCTGATAAAATCAGCAAAGGTTTGCAATTTGATGATATTGAAAAAGCAAAAAGACGCATATCAATTTGGCGTGATTTGCGAGAGGATAAGCTGCCAGGTGCATATGAAAGATATCTAGTGTTGTCACGCTTGTTTAGCTGTGGCGTTGATGATTTAATATGCTTAAGTGAGGCGGACGGCAAATTATCTAGTGCGAGTTTTAAGATAGCAGCGACTCAAAACAGCAAAGGCTTGTTTGAGATATATTTGCCTGTGATTAAAGAAAAGCGGTTTGGCAAGGCAATGCTAGATGTCAACTATGTTGCAGCGGATAAGCTTTGGCAGGATGGTGCTACTTTGACAGATAAAATAATTTCTTATACGCAATCAAAAAAAGAAAAGATAGATATTATTGCGGCAACAAAATATCTAAAAGAAAACATAATCAAGCGTTGGAAGGATGGTCGTGATGCTTTAGGCATGGAAGCTATGATTACATTTTGCCAATTAACAGGGCTAAAATATAGCGATTTATATAAAGAAACAGAGGAGCATGTATCAATGGATTTGAGCTTAGAGCAAAAGAGTTTAGACTCTATGGGTGGTCAGATGAGCAAAAGGTTTGGCGACCTAATTTCGCAGTACAAAAAAGACAATGGACTAGAGGTGCATAAAGAGGCTAATGATTATATAATTATGCGCGGCGGCACAGGCAAAAGTGCATGCTTTGGATTGATTGCGCTAGTTGATGGAGACTTGTGTTATTCACCTGCTAAATACCAGCACATAGTCAAGCATGGTAAATATATTTATGCAATAGAGGACGGAAGTGCAACAATAGTTAAGACACAGCCGTTTGAAAAAGCATCTGTTGCAAGCAAGTCCTTTGGGCAAGCTGATGCTTTGAGATTGCAATTATTAAAAATAGGTGCGTTTGCAAAGATATTAAAATCAATCAAATGTGATGATGGATATTGTGTTAGCTCTGAAGAAGGATTGGTTGTTATTGATAGCAGTGGCAGGGCACATTTATGCCGCAAGCAAGAGGATAGTCATGGATTGGGGCAAATAATAATTGCCAACATCAATGGCAAAGAAAGGTTTGGCTTGATTGCTGATACAGGGCTTGTGATACCGCCTATTTATGAGGTTGAAATTAAGTATGGAGAAGGTTTTTATACGATTAAGAAAAAAGGCAAATATGGCTTGCTTGATAGCAATGGTGATGCAGTGATAGAGCCAACATTTGATGAGGCTTCTGTTTTAAGCGGCAGTCTAGTTGCTGTTAAAAAGGGCAAAAAGTGGGGCTATGCAAACAATCAAGGTGAAATAATAATCACCCCACAATTTGATTTTGCGTGTGATTTTCATGAAGGATTGGCTTGCGTTACTATCAAGGGCAAGGACGGCTATATAGATAAAACTGGCAAGATTGTCATAAAACCGCAATTTGATAGTGGTTATCGCTTTAGTGAGGGAATAGCTGCAATAGAGCAAGACGGCAAATATGGTTTTATAGATACTAAAGGTAGTATCAAAATTAAAACCATCTACGAGGGCGCAACAACCTGCTCAAGAGGAATTGTGCAAGTAATAAGTGGCGGAAATTTAATAAAAAAAGAGGTGGTTGGGTAAAAATGCAAAATATTACATGTCCAAACTGCGGAGAAAATCAAGGCAAAAAACTTACGGCTAAGCAGAATGATGTGCTATCATGTTGGCGATGTGGACAAGATTTTCATTCTATAGGAATGGGGGATCTAGAAAAATACAAGAATGAGGTAAATGAAAAAATCAAGGGTTTTGAGCATGAGCTAAATGCTATAAAAACACTTGATTTTGCCAATTTCGCAGAAAATAGAAAGGTTCGCATAGAATCAATATATAAAAATGCAGTAGATGTAGCCTTTGGAAAAAATGGTGTCAAAGCCGCTTACACCTGTGCTAACTCCCTCAGCACCTGCTCCCACTACACCACCACCACCAGCTCCACAGCAACATGAAAGATTAAAACGGCAGCAACCAACAAAGCTAAAGAAGAAAGAATCAAAGGATAGACCCAACCCTAGGAATAGACCAGACCCTAGAGCTCTCTACTATTATGAATTAATAAAAAGTCATGATGAAGAGTGGTTGAGAAACAACTTATACAAAGATAGCCTTGTTGGGGAGCTTACTAGTTTTATAAAAGGAGCAGGGGAAGCAGGGTGGCATATGCAAAAGATTGCTATTTTTTTCGCTGCTTTGAGGGAAAGTGGTGAAAAGTTGATCGCTTCTGATGTTTTGCAAACACCACCATATAGATACTGCACTTTGCCAAACGGTACTCAAGGAATAGAGTTTGGCACTTATCCGCAAACAGCTAGTGCCACTTGGGATGATAAAGTGACTCACACTCCTATCCAGTGGAGGGTGCTAGAAAAATATAATGACGGCACGGCGTTATTGCTTAGTGATAAGATATTAGATTGTGTGCCGTATCATAAAACAGGCGGTAATATTGAATGGTCAAAGAGTGGGGTACGTGAGTGGTTAAATAATCAATTTTGCAACAAAGCGTTTGATGGATTAAAATCTAGTATAATTCAGCAGCAAATTACTGGTAATGGAGTTGATAGTAAAAAGGTTTTAGCGGTTAGCACAGACCATGTGTTTTTGTTAAATACAGCCGAGGCAGATAGCTTAGGCACAGCTACTTATGATCCTAAACGAAGAGCGATAGGCACACCATATGCAGTAAAGAATAATTTGGATGTGTATGGTGGTGATGACAAAGATGGCTATTTGCAAATAGACGGCAAAAAACAAGGATGTAGTTTGTGGTGGTTACGCAACCGTGGCGCTTGCGGCCCGTCGTTTGCGTCCTTTGTCAACAACTATGGACATGTCCACGCCGCCGGATTCAATGTCTACTACGGCAAGTACGGCGTGCGACCTGCCATTCGTATTAAGCTTTAATAATTTAAGCGATACAAATAGTGAGAAAAAGGGTAAAACCTATCTAATAGACTAAGATATAATATAGTTGTAGCCAACAAGTGCTGCGACTATATTTTATTTTAAGGAAGGTAAATCATTATGAACAACATTGGAATAAACATTATTTTTATAGTGGTGCTTTTGGGCATTGCGTTGCTTGGAGCTATGCTAGGTTTTGGCAAAAGCCTAAAGTTTGGCACTAAGGGCGTGTTTGGCATCATTTTGTCAGTGGTGCTGTGCGTGCTGTTTGGCGGTGCATTGCTTGCGACTGACGGCGTAGGCGAGTTTGTGGCTAGTGGCAATGATTTTTTTAGGGGAGTGTGGGGCTTTTTTGGAGTGATTCATTTGGCAACAGTGTTATATTTTATTGCGTTGTTTTTTGTGTTTCAGCTATTACGCATCATAGTTGTGTTGATTGTCAAGCATATGGCAGAGATTGACAGCAAGGGCATAAAGGTGATAAACAAGATTTTTGGTGCAATTTTTTTGGCAGGGTTTGTGTTTATGCTGTGTCTATTAGGGCTGGCTGGCATAAGATTGTTTGAGAATGCAGGCTTGCTAACAGAGCCATTGATGGCATTAGAAAATACCTTTCTTTATGTTCTATATACCTACAACCCAATAGTTTTTGGAGGCAGATAGCCTTGCATTTGAGTGCATTGCTAAAATCAATGACTTCAAAAAACCATTGCAAATATGCTGATACTATCTGCAAAACTTTTTTGTAAAAACGATTGACAAATTGCGTTGGCTGTAATATAATTGTAGTAGTAGGAGGAGAACTCTATGAGAAGTAGATTATTTGGCAAGGCATTCGGTAGGATGTTTAGCAAGGTAGTAGTTATGGTAATGGCGGTAGTCATGCTATTTAGCGTGTCGTTTTTTGGTGCTGGGCATTGTGTAATGTATGACCCTAGGGTGGCGGAGTTGCAGCGGCGGCTTGAGGAGATGGAGGAGGAGAATAGGATTTTGAGGTTGGAGTTAAGGCGGTTTGAGGCGGCGAGAGAGTTAAGAGAGTTTTTTGATGAGTTTGATGAAGAAGACTATACTTGGTGGAGCTGGGGAGAGGTTGAAAGGCATTTTGATGAGGGAATAGAGGCGATTGATGAGGTGGTGAGGATTGAGTATGTGGAGTATGCACTTGAAGTGGCTAAGTATAGGATTGGCAGTGTGAGTAGGAGAGAATGGGGATATAGCGAGTGCGGCAGGTTTAGTTTAGAGGTGTGGATGTTTGTTATACCATATTGGGAGAGTATTAGACCACATTATCATGATACACATAGGGAAATTGTCACTGTTATAGAACTTAAAAATATTAGCAATACAACTTATCGTATTAGAGGTATAGATTACACAAGTGATTTTGGTCTTCAATTTAGGTATGTATATTTATATCCAAGCGGAGTCTCATGCAACAGATATGGAATCACATGGAGACAGCATCCTTTAGTTAGGCTGTTAAATAGTGCAATATATCCAACAGATAATATCATCAGGTGGATTTATTTTGAAAGAAATAGCAGAATAACTTACTTTACTGCTGATTATTATTCTGCTGGATATTTTAAATGCTTGTCAATAAATCAAGTTAAGGTGCAAATGAAAAGTGTTTTCTATATAAACTATGGTGAGGATAATCAAGAACGAGTTGAATTTGTATCAAATTTATTAACACACAATTTTCATTAAAAACTCTTAAAGGAGAAAACATATGAAAAAGACAAAATTGTTCAAAAAATGCTTACCCCTAATAGTGATAAAATAATTATCACTATTTACTATCACCACTATGAGTGCATTTAGTATTAACGATACCTATGCACTAACAACAACATCAGCACACACCGACACAGCACCAGCATTTGAATTGGTTGATATACAGGTGTCACCAGTTACTTATAGAGGCTCTACTCATCAAGTGCGAAAAATTGCATACAGCAATAGACCTAGATCAGAAAGCATTGTTGTGGTGCTGCTTGCAGAAGGGTTTACAAGCGTTTAACGAGTCAATCTCGTTATTTTTTATATCTTTTGGGAACTTTTTTGTAAAAAATGATTGACAAATTGCGTTGGTTGTAATATAATTATAGTAGTAACTAACAGTATGGGGGTAAAAATTATGCGTAATAAATTATTTAGTAAGGTAGTAGGTAGGGTAGTAGTAATCTGCATGGCGATAGTCATGCTATTTAGCGTGTCGTTTTTTGGGGCGGGGCACTGTGTAATGTATGACCCTAGGGTGGCGGAATTGCAGCGGAGATTGGAGGAGATGGAGGAGGAGGCGAGGTTGCAGGTTGATAGAATAGCTTTGTATGAGCATAGGGTTGGTGCGATAGTTAAGTTAGAGGATTTTGTCGGTGGTTTGAGTAGGCATGACTATCTTCACCAAGACTGGGTTGAAAATATCCCAAGATTTTTTAAAGATGGGATTAGGGAAATTGCTTTGGCAAATGATATAGACGAGATAAATAATATTGTTGCTAGTGTTAAGTATAACATAGAAAGATTGCCGAGCAAGCAATGGGGATATAGTGAATGTGGTAGATTTGCACTGGGGTTGTTTATATGGAGACCCTCATGGGCAGTGACAATGGAAAACCCATATCTAGCGGTGAGGGATCTTAGTTTAAGGAATATTGGCAGTACTGCAATAATGTCAGCAACAAATTCTTTTATTGAGATGTATCCATGGTCATGGCAATTGACGGGTTTTCCTTTAGAAAGTGGTGTTACAATGAATGTTTTTGGAATATTTATGATATCTGGAAATTTTTATGCGCCTGAAGGAAGCATTTATTTTAGAACAAGAGCAAGGATAGTATTTTATATAAATTATGTTTTGTATAATGAGAGATGGGTAGAAGTTGAAGTCCGAGAGAGGATAGAATTTTATTCGGGCTGGTCAACAGTATATTTTAATTAAAAACTCTTAAAGGAGAAAAAATATGAAAAGAACAAAAGAAAAAAGACTTTTAAAAAAATGTATACCCCTAATAGCAATAATAATATCGCTATTTACCATTACAACCATGGGTGCATTTAGTATTAACGATACTTATGCACTAATAACAACATCAGCACACACCGACACAGCACCAGCATTTGAATTGGTTGATATACAGGTATCACCAGTTACTTATAGAGGCTCTACTCATCAAGTGCGAAAAATTGCATACAGCAATAGACCTAGATCAGAAAGCATTGTTGTGGTGTTGCTTGCGGATGGGTTTCGTGCAGAATATCAAGATGATTTTTTGAATCATGCAAGAGATGCAACAACAACAATGATGAACACGCATCCATTTAGTCTATTCAGTCACTTGTTTACGGTATATGCGGTACAGGTTATTTCTCGTAACATTGTACCTGGATTGTCAAGAACACTTTGTCCAAATGATATTAATTTTCCTAATTCATTTGAATTTATAATGCCAGACTATGATTATATTAATTATCGTGTGGGAAATGCGATAGGAATAAATTCAAATTGGTCATATTTTGGGGCTAGGTTTTTGAATACACTAGGAGGAATCTCTGAACAGGTATATGGACCAAATCCTAATTTATTAATGCCTACAGCAGGTCGCAATCTAGCAAGGCAAATAGCATATAGGGCTGCAGGTGGTGCGGCTAATTTAGATATGGTGCAAGTGATAGGGAATCCTCTTATTGCTGAGAGATTTAGCACCTCAGCTGGCAGAGCCTGGATTCCAACCACCCAAACCAATGTAGACAGGACAGTGGGGCTAGCTTTCACCATGGCTTGCAACGCCACAAACTCTACTTGGCAAGGAGTCCCAGCTTGGCATGGCACCTTCATCCACGAGTTCGGTCACTCATTCGGCTGGCTGGTAGACAACCACAACAATATAGACGACAACACTGAGTTCAACAACCAACGAGCAAACATAACCAACAACATCACAAACCTAAAATGGCACCACTGGCTAGGTCACAGGCAGGTAGCAAACACGCCATATTATGCGGGCACGCACAACAACCAGCGCTGGTATGTGCCGTCAAGGTTTAGTAGAAATGACCAAGGTAGCTTGACAGGTGGAGGCTGCATAATGGTGGCATCTCATGTCAGCAGATACTTCAACGGCGTCGCAACAGCTGAGCTAATCCGCCGCATGGCAAGCATCAGCGGCGAGACATTTAATGTAATTCCAGAGCGAGTGCCCTTTCCGTCAGGTGCAAACAACGAGGCATCGGCAACCACCGCCCCGCCCTTCCCGCCCATCCTAGCCCCAGGCCAAGCGTTTCCTGTGTTGATCAGAGAAAACTACAAAAACAGAATATTGGATTCAGCGTTCCATGGCAATACATATTTAGAAGGATTGATTATCCCTCAAAGCATCACAAGCATCGGCGACTTTGCATTTTTGGGTGCTATAAACTTAAGAACAATACAGAATATGGCGACAATTCCGCAGAGGATAAATGAGACAACCTTTGCGGCAAGCGGAGTGACAAACGGTGTGCCTAACCAGCTTGACAGAAGCCGCATTGTTGTGCATATTCCGGCGGGCACATATATGGCGTATCGTAGTGCGGGCTGGACAGGGTTTATTTTAGTAGACCCTGCTTATGAATTTAATGCGGCAAGAATTGTTACGGAGGGCTTGATTAATCCTATCATGCGTATAACTGAGGCAAGCGTGACATTGTCGCATGTGGGCACAGGAATAAATGGAATAATAGAGATTCCGTCTTATGCGGCAAGCGATCGCATAAGTTGGTTTTTGACATTGAATGCTGCGTTTTCTGTTAATTCTAGTATAGACAGAGTGCCTGTGACAATGATTGGGCAATTGCATGGCTTTGTGGGGACAGGGGTAGTTGTTCCTAAAGGCATTAGGAATATTGCAAGCAATGCGTTTGTGGGGACAAATCCCAATCTTAGGATTTTTGCAAGAGCGAGTGGATATCATCAAGCGGGATGGGCAAGCGGTTTTAGCGGTGGGCGTGCTGTATATTTTTATAGTGCAGAGCAGCCGACAGAGGCTGGTAGATTTTGGCGGATGGTGGATGGAGTGCCCAGGGTGTGGGGGGCTAGTGTTGCTATGATTAGTTTTGATGCGATGTGGGATGGAGCGGGGTATATAGAGGGGAGAGAGAGGTATTTAGGGGATGAGTTTGGGACTATGCCTAATTTGTATGGGATGAGAAATGGTGAGAGGCTTAGGTTTGATGGGTGGTGGACAGAGCCTAGTGGTGGGATGCGTGTTTGGTCACATTATAAGGTGGCGATGGCGGGGGAGATGACACTGTATGCAAGGTGGAGTGCATTAATACCCATGACTAGACCTATATAGTTTGGGATATTGTACTGTGATTAGAGTTGACAGGCGGTTTTGCTTGTGGTATATTGATGATTATGAAAACAAATACCTTTATTCTTATTGATGGCAATTCTTTGATTAATAGGGCATTTTTTGCTGTTCCGCCGCTTAATGCTGCGTGCGGGACACCTACCAATGCTATTTATGGCTTTATTAATATGCTGCTAAAGGCGATAAGTGATTATGCACCGACTCATGTTTGTGTTGCTTTTGACCTAAAAGCAAAGACTTTTAGGCACAAGATGTTTAGTGAATATAAAGCGCACAGAAAAAGCATGGCAGAAGAGCTTGCTGTGCAGATTCCTATTTTGAAAGATATATTGGGCAAGATGGGGATTAAGATTGCACAAAAAGAGGGGTATGAGGCAGATGATATTATTGGCACGCTTGCAAAAGAAGGGGATGATGTAATAATTATTACGGGGGATAAGGATGCGTTTCAATTGATTGACAAGACAACAAGGGTGGCTTATACAAAAAAAGGGATTAGTCTAATAGAGTTGTTTGACGAGGCAAAATTTTGGGCAGAATATGATTTTGAACCTAAAAAGCTAATAGACTATAAGGCGATTATGGGGGATAGCAGTGATAATATTCCTGGAGTAGACGGCATTGGAGACAAAGGTGCTAGGGGGCTTATTATAGAGTATGGGGGATTAGAGGGAGTGTATGAGGGGCTGGAGGAGATGAAAGAGGGGATGAGGTTGAAGCTAGAAAACGGAAGAGACAATGCGTTTTTGTCTTATAAACTGGCGACAATTGATAGGGGTGTGGAGCTAGAATTTGGCATGGATGAGTGTGGTTTTTGTATGCCGTTTGATGACGGTGTAAAGGCGGAGTTTAAAAGACTGGGACTAAATAGTTTGCTAAAACGAGAGGAGTTGTTTGGGAGCAGTGCCAACAAAGGGCAAGATGAGATAGAGGATGTGACAGAAGATAAGATGGTATATATTGAGGTTTTTGATGAAGAGAAACTAATTGATATTGCAAAGATGATAGACAGCCGCCCGCCCAAAACAGTGCTATTTGACATAAACACAGATATTGTTGTTGTAGCTGACGGCACGCATTATAGCATAAAGCTGCAACAGGATTTGCTGTCACAGGGGCTAAATTATGATACGGCACTAAAAATACTTGCTCCTATGCTGTGCAATCCAGCTATATTAAAGCTAGTATTTGATGCCAAAGCGTTGTTAAAAAAAATAGAAATCAACAATTATTTTGATATTAAGCTAGCAAATTATTTGCTAGGGGATGACAGCCTGCAAGACTATCAAGCACTAGATACGCTTTTAAAACAAAAGGGCATGGACAAACTATATTATGATCTAGAGCTGCCTTTAATAAAGGTGCTGCTGTCTATGGAGCAAGCAGGCTTTAAGCTAGACACAAAATTATTAAACACTTTAGGGCAAGAGTTTGAAGCTAGATTAAAAGAAATATCTTTAGACATTTTTGCACTAGCTGGTACAGAGTTTAATATAAATTCGCCAAAGCAGCTTGCTAGTATACTGTTTGATAATTTAAGCATTCCTTATCCAAAAAAATCCAAATCATATTCTACTGCTGCTGAAATTTTAGAGCCGCTAGCAAGCCACTATCCTGTCGTGCAAAGGATATTAGATTATAGATCGCTGTTTAAACTGCACTCTACTTATATAGAGGGTTTAAAAAAGCTTGCCGATTTTAACGGAGTAATAAGAACAGAATTTAAGCAGACAGTGATAAGCACAGGCAGACTATCGTCAGTCAATCCAAACCTGCAAAATATTCCTGTTAGAGAAGAAGAGGGCAAGCGTTTGCGTGCATTGTTTGTTGCAAAAGAGGGGTATGAATTGGTAGCTGCCGATTATTCTCAAATTGAGTTGCGTCTATTGGCACATTTTTCTTTAGATCCTATTTTGTGTGCGGCATTTTTTAATGACGAGGATATTCATAAAGAAACTGCTAAAAAGGTGTTTGGAGTAGACCAGCCTAGTCAAGGGCAGCGAAATGAAGCCAAGGCTGTCAATTTTGGCATAATATATGGTATTAGTGATTTTGGATTAGCATCGCAATTGGGCATAGGGCACTATAAGGCAAAAGCATTGATTGACAATTATTTTGCACAGTTTGGCAAGGTAAAAGAGTATTTGGATGAGAGCATAAGGGCGGCAAAGGAGAGTGGTTATGCGGTGACTATGCTTGGGAGGAGGCGGAGCTTGCCAGAATTAGCTTCAAGCAATGTGGCTTTGAGAAAATTTGGTGAAAGAGCAGCTATGAACATGCCGCTTCAAGGCAGTGCTGCGGACATAATAAAGCTGGCGATGATAAAGGTTTTTGATAGATTGAAACAAGAGCTAGGTGATGAGGCAAGGCTTATTTTGCAGGTGCATGATGAATTGATAATAGAAACAAAAAGTGAATTGGTGACACAGGTTAAGCAAATTTTGCAAGAATGTATGGAAGGATGCATAAGTTTAAATGTGCCATTAAAAGTGGATATAGCAAGCGGAAAAAGCTGGCTAGAGTGCAAATTATGAAAACAATAATAATTACTGGGACAATAGCAAGCGGAAAAAGTACCGTGCTTAATATATTAGAGCAAAGATTTGCATATCATATTATTAGTGCAGACAAGGTTTATCATACACTTTTTGAGCAAGGGATATTTGATAAAGAGTGCAAAAAAGCGTTTAAGACGGTGGATAGGGCAGAACTTAGAGCGATTGTATTAAACGATAAAAAAGCAAGAGAAAAACTTGGCAGCATTACGCATCCAAAAATAATTGATAAGATTAAAAAACAGATAAATGAGCAGCCTAAAAAAAATATTGCAATAGAGATTCCATTATTTGATAAAAAAAATCTAATTGAGCATGATGTTTCTGTTTTCATAACAGCGCCCCTTGATGATAGATTGGTGCGTTTGACTAAAAGAGGAATAATAAAAGAGGATGCTTTAAATCTAATTGATGTGCAGCACCATTTTGAAAAACTAAACGATTGTGATTATACAATAAACAATGATGGAGATGAAAAAATATTAGAGCAAAAAATAGGACAAATTCTAAAAGATCTAGAATAGTCTTAGGCTCTGTGATAGGGGCGATTTTTTTGTGTTTTTTAGCCGCACTAATTTTTATTGGTGCGGCTTTTCCTATTAGGCATAGAGGGATTATTGAGCGAGAGGCGGCGGCACACGGCATAGACAGCAGGCTTGTATTTAGTATGATTTGGACAGAGAGCAAGTTTGATAATATGGCGGTGTCTAACAAGGGTGCGATGGGGCTTATGCAGATTATGCCGACTACGGGAGAGTGGCTGGCGGGCAAGTTGGGCGAGGAGTTTTATGAGGCTAGGCTTTTTGATGCGGAGTTTAATATAAGGCTGGGAGTTTTTTATCTAAGGTATTTGATAGATAAGTTTGAGTGTGAGGTGCGGGCAATAGCGGCATATAATGCTGGCGAGGGGAATGTAAAAAAGTGGGAAGAGGGGGAGATTAGGTTTAGTGAGACAAGGGAGTATTTAAGGAGGGTAAGGTGGGCTAGAAAGGTGTATGGAGTTAGGCTGATTTGATGATTAATGGTTAATGATGAATGAGTGATGGCTGGATTTAAGTTATGTATAAAGCAAAGATTTCTCGCCTGCGGCGGCTGTCGTGCCAAGAAGTGTTCGTGACAGCTCGCCTAAAGGCTAGCGAAATGACATGAATTTTATAAAGCAAAGATTTCTCGCTACGCTCGAAATGACAAAATTGGTTTAATTGTTCTCACTACTAGACTGAACCCCATTCTAAATTAATGTCATTTCGAGCGTAGCGAGAAATCTTTGCCTTATTAATCACTCATCACTACTCTCAATCATTATCCAATATTCTTTTGCACTCAACAAGCAACTCCTCTTTTAGGGCAAGCGGCTTTAATACCTTTATGCTTGAGCCAAAGCTTAATAGCTTGTTTATTAGTGCCGTGCCGCCAAACACCGCCGCACTTGCTCTATACATCAGCCCCGTATCCTCTATCGCATCCATACCCAGCCACTCTTCAATTTGACTCAAAATTGTTGACGAAAACTCAATCTCCATATCCACCAATTCATTGTCATCAAATGCCTCTCCCAGCTTTCCATACACATCACTATCCCGCCTTATAAAATGCTTTGCCGTTATGCTCATGTTTCTAATCCTACTCAATTTCAACAGCCTAAAATCTCGTCTTAGATGACACCACCCATACAAATACCAAACGCCTTCTTTCAATACCACACTATAAGGATCATACACCCTTTCACTTTTTAATTCATGCCTGTCAACATAATGCACTTTTAGGGCAAGCTCTTCTGAGATAGCTTTGTTGATTGTTTCAAATTTTGCCCGATATCCATCAGGGTTTGTCCATGAGCTTGTGTCTATTATCAAGCTGTCACTTTTAAGCAGATATTTTTCATCATTTTTGTTTTGTGTCATGCCGCCCAGTTTGTCTAAAAGCACCTTGTGCATGTCATCGCCAAAGCTGTTTTGCATAGCGATTACGCAAGAGGACAGGCGTTTTAGTTCTTCTTTAGAGAAAAAGGAGCGGTCAAGCTTGTATGTATCAGGGATATTAAAGCCGCCTTTTAAGCCAGGGTCGGCCTCTAGCGGGACACCAGCTGCGATGATTACATCAATATAACGAGAAATAGTACGAGTAGACAGCTCGTACTTTTTTGCTAAATCCTCACGCCGTATTTTTGTGCGTTTGTTGAGGATGGATAATAGGATACCTAATATAACGGAAAATTGCATATTGTTTTGTTGGTGTTGCTAAAAGTTTAGCATTTTAATATCCATAAAATGGTGATGTAAAATTTCTAGCTTTTAAGTAGTCGGCAATAAAAGTTGTTTTTGCTTGTCATTGCGAACGAATGTGAAGCAATCCAGATTATAAAGACATCTTTAATTTTTAATCTGGATTGCTTCACATTCGTTCGCAATGACGAAGTAGGGGATACTTCAAGTGACTGAAGTCTCCAGCCGAACCCACCGAATGGAATTTGGTAGTGGCTTTAATTTGAAAAAAAGTTTTAAATTTCTAAAAATATTTTACATTGTTGACATACAGTTGTCAACAATTAAATGGTATAATAATAATATAAATAAAAAAAAGAGGTAAAAAACAAATGAACAACACAATCAATTTAGCAAATGAAAACGCAGTCAATATGGCACAAGATCTTGAGTCATGGGGAAAAATCGTGACTGTTGATGATGCAAACGAAATTATGCAGTCAGGCAATGAAATTGTCAAAGAGGCATTTTTGAATATGTTGTTTGCATGGCAAAGGTTTAATCAAAGGAGATAATGTTTTAGGGGGGAGTAATTAATTAAAAATGAAAAATGAAAAGTGAAAAATTAATGCGTGTTTTTATTTTAATGGCTAAAGTGGGTGGTGTTGGCTTATATATGAATTCCGTAGGGGCGACATGTGGTCACCTGTGTAACTGCGATAACCAATATACGGGAGCACGAGGGCGTTCGCCCGTCGGGGTTTGTATGCAGTCTTAATAGCACTGGCAGCAGCAAATACGCATCTATCGTCACCAAATTTAGCAATTAAATTAAGTGCAATCATTATTTATTTTTAAAAATAGCTATATTTTTAATAAAAAGTGCTTGTAAATATTTGTAATTATTTTCTATTCATGTTAAAATAATCGGTACTAGAATGGACATACTATAGTTAACTGGTAATTTTTTACACTTTTACCATGGAGAGAAAACAATGAAAATATTCAAAAGAGTCTATTTTTGTGCTTTAACCGTGCTGTTGGTGCTTGTCATCGCTGCAGGTTTTTCAGCACCACACGGCGTCAATGCTAGGATAGACACAAGCACTCAAAACAATGCAGCCACTTTTGCAACCAGATTGCAAAATGTGACGGCTATATCGGGCACGCCAAACACATCTTTTGATGACTCTGAAAATGTCAGAAGAGAGCTTTTCACCATGCTAACAAACGCAAGTGCCCCAAACCTTGGACTAGGCCGTGCACAAAGCGCCCCTATTGCTAGGCATTTTGGTGTTAATGTAGACGCATATGGAAACAGCTCTAGAGAAAACCCAAGACAACCTGTCTTGCTAGCGGATGCAGTTTTTTCATACAATGAAGTGACTATGTTTGCACCAGCAGGCAGAGGCGGCACGGCAAACAACAATTCAATCAGACAAGACACATTTGCTGCACACAACATGGGCACAGCAAGGGCGTCTGTCATTGCCTTTGGATCTCATCTAGGAGAGCCAAATTTACCGCACGGAAACTCTGCGTTTAGCTATGTAGTAGGGCCAGAAACTCTTGCTAGGTTTGGCTATGATGACAACACTACGCATGTGATAATAGGCAGAGAGATCAACAATATAGCAGTGGTAGTCCCTGGAAATGTGACAAGAAGCGGCGGCAGTGCAGACGCTATTTTGTTGACTACTAGCATGGATATAGCAAGAGGCGGCGGCGGCGGTGCGGCGGCAGCTAGGATGGGTGCATTTGTTGAAGAGATTAGACGGCTGGATGCATATCAGGTTGCAAACGGCAGAAGTGCACATGATAATGATATTATCTTTTTGTTTACTGATGCAAGACATGACAGCAGTCTAGGTGCAAAAGTGTTTATGGATCAGTTTGTGGGCTTTAGGACATATGAAAGGGTAATGGCGGCTAATGCAGACAACAACGGAAACTTTTGGCAGTCTAGTGCAAACACTGAATGGTCTTTTAGACTAGACAATGATGGCAACAGAATATTGATTCCTAACATTGTTGAAAGGATTGTGTTAGCGGTTAATTTTGATGCTATTGGACATGGTGCTACTCCGCTGCTTCTTAATACCTCAAACGACAATGGCGAATTAGTCAGAGTGTTTTCAAGCATTGCGGGCAGCATTTCTTCTCCGCTTATTAATGATATATACAGCGATTTTAGATCAGACTTTGATGCATTTAGCAATATTGCAGATCATAACAGAAGTTTAGGTTTTGAAGGCTTTGATAATTTGGCGACTATGAATATTGTCACTTATGGCAATGTTTATAGACACAACACCTCGCTTGATGTATTTGATAGAGAGGACAACACCTCGCTTAGAATGATTAGCGTAGTGTCTAATTTATTAAACGGCATTGTTGATGAGTTTGGCTCGGATACAAACGCACTAAATGATCAAGCATCACAATATTATTTTTCAGTATTGACAATGTTTACTATAAGGCACACAAATGTTGGGCCGTTGGTGCTGGGCATATTGATGATTTTGTTGTTGGGTGGCATTATTTTTATTAATATCAGAAAAAAGGCGTTTAGCTTTGGTAGTATGGGCAAAGGCATTGCAGTGCAGTTGTTGGTGCTATTGTCAAGCATGGCTATATTGTTTGCACTCTATTTCTTGCTAGGCATAATCTTGGTAGGCTTTAATGCGTTTACTATTCAGCATATGATAAGCATGAGATTTTCTAGTATAGGCTTGTTAATAGGCTTTATGCTATTAGCACTTGCTATTATGTCACTTATGTATATCATAATAAAACGCTTTTTTGAAATCAAGGCAACTGATGTAGTAAGAGGCGGAGCGATTATATTTGGGCTTTTGGGCATTGTATTAAGCTTTGCTATGCCAAGCTTAGGCATGATGGTGGGCATCCCTGCATTGCTAGTGCTGGCAAACATGTTTTTATATGCATTTTTCAAAGACAAGTTTAAAGCAAAGTTTGGTTTTGATTTAGAAAGATTGTTTTTGTATCTAGTGCCGATGCTACTGTTTATTATGTTTGTATTGCCGTCAATCGTTGTTGTATCTAGCGTAGCACTAACCATCTTGACTCCTGTTTTGATTATTCCTTTTATGCTTGTGTTTATGTTTATTGCACCTTATGCAACGCTATTAAAAGGTGTCATGGATAGATGCTTGTCAAAAATGCCTAAAAGGACTATTGTTGTCAAAAGATACGGCACAGAAAAAATTGAAGACAAAGCAAAGCCAGGCAAATTCATAGAAGTATCAGGTGAAAGAAAAGAAAAAGAAAAAATCGCATGGAAATATAGACACGGTGCTGGTGTAGCAATTGTGTCTGTGATTGCATCTATTATTATATTGATTTCTGCTAGCTTTGGCTCTGTATTTGGCGGTGCAACTGGGCAAGGCTCTATTGTGGCTGGCTCAGGTGCATTTAATGACAGCATTTTTAATAATTCTGTATTATTGGTGCAAGATGGATCAGGTGCAGATGCAAATACTTCACTTAGAATCCACGACACGGCATTCTTTAGGCAAGCTAGAAGAGGAGTAGAGGGCTTTAGTTGGAACACAGGCCTTGGTGCTTATACAAAGGATCTTAATGTAGGCACACTAGCAGGTGCAATAATGACGGCTGTCTCTAACGGCGGGGCGATATTGACTACTGGTGCAAACCCAGCTGGATTTGACAGAGGCATGACTTCTATTAGCCTAACAGGCACGGCGATTGTATCTGCAGTAAGAATATATGCCTCTGAAGCAGAGATGAACAGCGGTGCTGTTGGCATCAGGTTTGAAAATGCTGGATTAAGGGATAATATGATTATTAGGTTGCCTATGAATACACCTATGAATACAGGAGTATTTTTGCAGTTTGAGTTTGAAAATGATGATGCAAGAGGCAGACTTGATGCGGTAGTATCACAATATATGTGGGACAACGGCGGACAGCTTAGCACGCTTTTAACATCGGTGCAAGGGCAAAATGATGATGCAAGAGCAATACTTGCAAGGGTGGCAAATGATTTGGGGGCGGATAGACAATCTGTGGTTAGGTTTGGTGTGATTGTAAGAGCGACTACTTTTGTGAATTGGTAACATTTATTAATTTAGAATGCAGAATTTAGAATTTAGAATTAAGGATAAGTGCGGCAGGATAGGGAGGCAATTACATTAATAATATAATATTATCCTAGAGTAGTTTTCATATTTTGTAATTGTTAGTACTACTCTGCCAAAACCCTACATTAATTCATAATTCTGCATTCATAATTCTGAATTAACACAGCATTTAAGATTTAAAAAAAGGAGTGAAAAAATACCTTGGCTAATAAATCAAAAAACATTTTAAAGTTTAATTCCCCAGCAAAATGGTGGGGCAGCGGCTGGAGAGAGGCACTTGTGTCTGGAAACGGCAAGGTGGGAGCATCTGTTTTGGGCGGTGCTGGCGAAGAGTCTATTATGTTTACTCATGCAGACCTTTGGTGGCAAGGCAAGGTAGGTGTTCTGCCCGAAGTGTGCGGCAACCTTGACAAGGTGCGTGAGACATTGAATGAGGGCAGAGCAAAAGACGCTGCGGCGATATTGCCAGATGCACTTCAATCAAAAGGCTATAACCCACTTCTTAGCTATCCACTGCCTATTTGCGACTTTAAAATCCACCACAAGATTGACAAAGCTCCAAAAGAATATAGCCGCTCGCTTAATATGGACAACGGCGAGGTGACGGTGTCTTTTAAGGATGGGGCTACAAGGTATGAACGCAGTGTATTTGTATCTAAAAACGAGGACATGATTGTCTTTGAGATAAAAAAGTTTGGTTCTAAAGCAATTGATGCTGATTTTAAGTTTGACATTCATGAAAAATTTAATACTTTGACTCCTACTGCAAAATCAAACCTTCCAGAGGGGGCGACTGCAAGAGTTGAGGGCAAGTATTTGCTGTTTTCTGCAAGAGGTGATGGCGGTGAGTATGGTGCGGTGGCATTTGTAAACTTTTTTGGCGGAACAATTGCAAACACTCCTGATGCTATCACTATTAGGGGTGCTGAAAAGGTGTTTATTATAATAAAACCTTTTGTTAATGTAAAAAACAGAGATACTAAGTGGAAAGAATTAAAAGACGAATTAAAAGCAAACAAACAAACATATGAAAAATTACTTAAAGAACAAAACAACGCATTTTCTAAGGTGTTTTCAAGGGCTAGTGTTGATTTAGAAGATGATGGCAGCGACATGAGCGTGGACAATTTGGTGGCGAATGTGGGGGCGAGCGGAGAATTGAGCGGCAGCTTGCTAGAAAAGCTGTGGGCGTATGGGCGATATTTGTTTATTTCATCTACTACTCCAAATTCTGCACCTGCTGCTCCTTATGGGATATTTTGCGGAGATTATAAGGGTGTTAATTCTCACATCAATGCAGACGGGTCGCTTCAAACCTATTATGAGCATGCATTAGCTGGAAACTTGACTGATTATTTTGATTCTTTATTGGATTATTATAAGCAAGTAATTGATGATCTAAAAAAGAATGCTATTAGGCTTTTTAATGCAAGAGGAATTGTTGTGCCTAGTGTGATGGCAAGAGGCACGGGGCTTTTAGGATCATTGGATGCGGCGGCGGTGCATTTTACGGGGGCGGCTGGTTGGCTATTGAAATTGTTTTATGAGGCTAGTCTTTGTGCAGGGGATACTAAGTGGCTAAAGGCTGAGGTGTTGCCGCTTTTAAAAGAGGTTGCTTTGTTTTATTTAGAGTTTTTTAAGGCGGGTGAGGATGGATATTTAGAAAGCTATCCGTCATGGTCTCCTTTAGCAGAGGCAAATGGTGACGGGGCAAAAATAGTCAAAAATGCTTTTATTGATTTTGCAATAGCTAAAGAGGTTTTTGAGAATTTAATTAGCGTGAGCGAAGAGCTTGGGGCAAACAAGGCAGAGATAGGTGCTTGGAAAGAGTTTATGGCAAGGATTCCGTCACATTCACTTAATGAAGACGGCACAATCAAAGAGTTTAATGATCCAAAAGCACAGCATAATTTGGCAAGCGGCTCTACCTCACTTTTTTATCCTGTGTATCCATCGGTTAGGGTGACAGATATCAATGTTGAGGATTTTAAAGCGTTTGAAAAAACGGCAAAGGATAGGTTTAGCTTTGGGGCACATCAATCTAGTATGAGTCTAGCAAGGTATGCAAACTTGTTTGTGCGTTTGAATCAAGCAAAGCAAGCAGAAGATATTATGGCAGCACTTGTGTCTAATACCAGCATGTCAAACTTGGTGTTTTCTTCAAGCGATTGGACAGGAATGGGGATAGCAAACAATGATAATTGGGCACAATTTAATATTGAGACTAATTTGATATTGACAAATGCTATTCAAGAGATGTTTGTCAGATCAGATAAAAACAATCTGTGGTTGTTGCCAGCCTGCATAGCAAATAAAGGCAGCATAGAAGGCTTTTTGACAAGGTGTGGTGTTGAGGTTGTAGAGCTGTCATGGAATCTAAAAAAAGGCGAGATTTTTGCCAAGTTGAAGGCTAAAAAAGCGACTACAATCAATATCAGGCTGCCTGAAACTATCAAAAAGTATAAAGGAATTGGCACGATTGATCCTGAAAATCAAAAGCTATTGAATGGGATAGAGCTTCCAAACGGCAAAGCAATAGCATTTGATTTTAAAATATAAAAAATAATTTTAATGAAAAACAAAGAATGAAAAATGAAGAGTTAAGGATAGTTTTTAAAAAGCCAAGGGTTCTTGAGTTGTTTATGAAATAAAGTTGTCAATAATTTTTCATTTTTATTTTTTAATTTTTCATTAATAGACTCCAAAGGAGTTTTTTAGCATGACCTTTTCGGACAAGCTCATATTAGATGAGCCTAATTTAAAGATCCTGAGTGAAAACCGCAAGGAAATTGATGTCGGGGGCTTTAAATTATTTAAAAATGTAATCACTAAAAAGTTTTGGGCAACCGTCAAGGTCAATTGGCTGAGTCTTGTTTTTGCATTGCCGCTTATTGTTTGGATTTTCTTTTGGCAGATGAGGACTATTCAGTTGAATATTACGCTGCCATATTCTAGCGGGATTGGAGTTTTTTATCCTAGTGTGCCAAACGCTAGCCATGTGTCGGTGGCGGCTAGGTGGAGTTTGGCGCTTCAGACGGCACTGATTATGATTCCCATGGTGGCACTTGCTTGCGTGGGGCTGGCTGGGGCATTTAATGTAATGAAATATGTTGTGTGGGGCATGGATATAAAGATAATCAAGACATTTTTTAAAGGTGTAAAAAACAGCTTTTTGCCCTTTATTTGGATGGGAGTGATTTTGGCGCTGTGTTTTTTGATGATGACATCGTTTGTGTTTATTTTTGATTATCACAGCATATCCGTTGCAGTTAAGGTGATCATGCTAATAATCGGCAGCATCATTTCACTTTTTGCAATTATTATGACTATGTTTATGTTTAGTCAAGCTAGCATGTTTAATTTATCTATGCTAGATATGCTTAAAAATTCGGCTAGGCTTAGCTTTAAGTTTATATTGCAAAATATTTTTGTTTCAATTGCGGGCACGCTTGTCATTGTATTGCTATTGATTCCTAGTGGTGCTGGATTTTTTGGAATGCTATTGACAATGATGGGCTTTATTTTATTTTTTATGTTTGCATTTAGTTGGCTAGCTGCTGCATACACTATTTATACGCAGTTCATTTTTGATGCTGCCTATAGTGCTAAGAAAAAAGCAGAGGATAAAAAAGGCGAAGCGTATTATGATAGAGATGAGCATGAGCAAGATGCTATAAAAACTCAAGCTAAGCCTAAAAAGAAAAAACAGCAGCAAGCATATATAAACCCTAAAAAAGGCAAAAAGAAGTAATTAAGAACTAATTAAATAAGAAGCAAATTATTGAAAAAGAGAAAAATTATAAAACTTAAAAATGATGCGGATACTTATTTTGATTTGGGTGATGATGCATTAGATGCGGGCGATTATATAAACGCTGTGCATTATTTTTATACAGCATATACAAAGGGCGGCGGTGAGGATGCTCTTTATTATATTGGCGAAACCTATTGCGACATGGGTGAGTATGATGAGGCGTTGCATTATTTGTTTAGAGCATTAAACAAGCGACCCGATTGTCCTGATATTCATGCTACTATTTCTATGTGTTTTTTGTCTATGAATGACGAGGACACTGCTTTGTTTTATGCTTTTTCTCAAATGGACATGGCACACTATAATGACACGCTTTTTAATAAAGACAATCATCAAGAGCCTCAAAAAATAAGACTATTAGAAAAAAACGATCATATGCTGATAGACATTGCTGCAAAGCTGCTTTCTGCTGGTGATAAAAAATACGCAAAAGAACTTTTGCAAACAATAAAACCAGATTCGCCTGATTTTTTAAAAGCTTGCAATCTTCTTATAATGCTTGCACTAGAGGATAAACAGGCAAAAGAGGCGCTTAAAACTATTGATATGGCGCTAAAACAAAACACAAAGCAAAAAGAAAGCGGCATATTTTTAGAGTTTAGGTGCTGGGAGATTGCTGCTTATCATATTTTAAAAGACAAAGAAAACAAAGAACGGGTGATAGACATTGTTGAAAACGCTAAGCTGGATTTTCATGCGTCACGGGCGGCTGTGTTTACTTATGCTAAAATAGGGGATCATAAGAGGATAAGGCGGCATATAGAAAATGTATTAAAAGAGGATGCATACAACAAAAACATGCTGGTTATGCTTGCGGTTGCACATTATTTGTGTGGGGATGCTAAGGCGGCAAAGGATGAGATTGTGGCGGCGGCAAAGCTGTATCCTGGTGATATAAGCATAAAAGAGATTGCCCTAGCGTTTTCTCAAAAGCGAAAAGGCTTTATTTTGACGGCATTAATTGACAAAAAGACGGCGGGGAATTGGATTGATGATGTAGAGGAAGGGCTTGCGTTTATGGCAAAAGGTAGATATGAGGATGTTGCTGACAAGGCTGATTTTAAGCAAAAGATAGAGTGGGTTTTTCAAAGCAGGCTAAATTCATTGGTTGCACATGCGGCTATTGTGCTTGCTAAGCAAGAGGATTTTAAGGAGTTTTTGCTAGAAAAACTGTTGGATCATCAGATGGAGGTTGTTTCTAAAAAGGCGATTTTATATTCTTTGCTGGTCAATAAAGTGGTGACAAAGTTTGGTATTGTGCTGGATGGTTTTTATCAAAAGCTTGCTTTAAAGCAGTTTAATGCGCAGTATGACAAGGTTTTTAGAGCATATTGCAAAACATTTGCTACGCTGGTGTTTATGGAGAGCGGTTTTGAGACAAGGCTATTAAATGCTGCAAAAAAAGTGGATGAACGATTTAATGAGCTTTTGTTAGATGATAGCAAGGATGAGGATATTATTCCGGCGATTTTGTTTAGTCTGGTGATTAAAAATAAATTGCCGCTTGCCCACAGTGCGTTTATATTTGGTTGTGATGAGGATGAATTAGAGTGGCGAATTGATTATTTGTTAAAGAAAAAATAGCTTTTATGGGCACTCTATTAGTATAGCCTAATTTTGAGAAATTTGTAGGGGCGAACTGTGTTCGCCAGTGCTGCTGGGTTGTATACGAACCCGTAGGGGCGACACTCTGTCGCCCGTGCTACTGCTATAACCGATACACGGGCGAACGAGGCGTTCGCCCCTACGGAAAATGTGTATCTATATCGGGCGACCACAGGTCGCCCCTACGGGTTTCCCAAACACAGATTATGCCAACATATCGGGCGTTCATAGATCGCCCCTAAGGGCTTCTTTGTTAATAGGTTGTATAAATAGAATATTTAAAATAGCTTTTAAAAAAAGGAATTATTATGAAAAAAAATACTGTTGATACTAGCGGGGTTGTTAGTTTTGAAATGATTAAAAACAATCCTACCATCAAGCAATATATCCTAGCAGCCAATGATGCCTTAAGAGTAAAAGGGTATACCGAGCATGGAGTGCGCCATTGCAGCTATGTTGCAAAGACTGCGTTCAATATTTTAAAAGAATTGGGGCACGACAAGCGCATGTGCGAGCTTGCGGCAATCGCTGGCTGGACACATGATATCGGAAACGGAATCAACCGCAAATGGCATGGGCTTACGGCTGCTAATATGATGTTTACGCTGCTTAATGAAATGGGCATGCCGCACAATGAAATTGCCTTGATTATTGGGGCGCTGGGCAATCATGAAGACGAGATCGGAGTGCCTATTTCTCCTGTTGCGGCGGCACTTATTATTGCGGACAAAAGCGATTCTCATAGGTCAAGAGTGCGTGCATATGCGTTTGATTTAAATGATATTCACGATAGGACAAACCTTAGCATCAAAAAAAATGTGCTTACTATTTGCAAAAGTGAGAACAGAATAAGGCAAATGATAAGCATGGATGATAGTGGATCTGTGCTAGAATATTTGCAGATATATTTGCAAAGAGTGCTTTTGACAGAGCAAGCGGCAAAGTTTTTAGATTGTCATTTTGAATTAATGATAAACGGAGTAGTAATCAATCAAAGAAGAAAGGCGATAGAGTGCAATATGGAGGACGGAGAAAAAGAGGTGAGCGAGGATTAAAGATTATATTGATGATTGATGATTTATGATTGACTGAAAGACGAAGTATGAATGAATGTGTTTAATAAATATTAGTTTCCTCCCATAAAAAATCTAGCTTTGGTATTTATTAAAGCCACTTAAATATTTATGGGAAGAACTATAATGTATTGATAGCACTCATTCATACTTCGTCTTTCAGTCAATCTTCATTCATCAATCATCAGTCGTCAATTATCAATACTTATCATCATCACAAGGTGCAAAGCATATTATGATACAGTGAAATCATTGTCTTTAGCATTTTTATTGGTGGGCGCTGTTGTGGGCGCTGGGTTTGCCTCTGGGCGAGAGATTGTTAGTTTTTTTGGGGATTATCCCTCTATTTTCATTGCCCCTATTGTGGGGGCAGTGTTTTTTTTAGGCTGCATACTGTTTTTGAGCGTGGGCTTAAAGGTCAAGGCACACAATATTACGCAAGCAAATTTATTGATTATGGGAAACAAGCATATTGTGGCTGACATTTTTTTGCTGTTTAATGGCGTAGTAATGCTGGGTGGTATGCTTGCTGCTATGAACAGCCTGTTTGACATGGTGTTGCCGCTGTCGCCCTTATATGCGGTGCTAGCAGGCGTGCTGTGTGCTGTGCTGGTTGCAAGGGGGCTTAAAGGGCTATTAAAAAGCAATGCGATTCTTATGCCCATCGTGGTGATAATAATGATTGTCACAAGCGTGCTTGCAATAACAAGAGGCGGCAGTGGTGGCGGCGATAGACCTATATTTTTTGCACCTACACTATTTAATTTCCCTATGATACTTATTTATATGTCTATGAATATGATGCTAGCATCCACTGTATTAGTAAGCGTGCATACCTTTAGCAAGCGGCAAATTGTCACAGCGTCAACAATAGCAAGCATAACAATGACTTGCCTTATGGGGGTGTTGATATGGGCGCTTAATTCTTCTAGTGATTATTTGACGCCTATGCCGCTGTTGTCTATGGCAATGACTAGCGGTGCTGTGCTGTTTTATTTTGCGCTTGCTGCCATCGCAGTGTCAATTTTTACATCCATGATGACGGCGATGGTGGGGCTTGATAGTTGGCTAAAGCCTGTAGTGGGCGGCAAGTGGTATTCTATAGTGCTGGTATTGATTGCGGGCTTGATTTTGTCAATGCTAGGTTTTGAAACAGTAGTAGCCTTTTTGTATCCAGTGATAGGGCTGTTGGGGCTTGTGTATATTGTGTGGTGTATAGTGTATTTGAAGAGAGCCTAAATATATGGGTGTGAAAAGGTTAGAACAGCAATAAGGAATTTTGGGGGTATTGTTGTTAGAGTTGTAGCGGAATTGAATTAGCCGCCATGTAGGGGAGCTCATTGAGCTCCCGATGAGCTCACTTTTATAGCAAAAACATACAAATTGGTGGGGACATCGGGCGTTCAATGAACGCCCCTACAAAGTGCCAATTCAATTTCGCTATACCGTCATTGCGAGGAGGACAAAGTCCGACGAAGCAATCCAGATTTTAACTAAAGATGTCTTTATAATCTGGATTGCTTCGTCGCTATGCTCCAGCTGTCGTACCAAGAAGTATTTCGTGACAGCTCGCTTCGCTAACGCAATGACGAACTGGAGGGACACTTTAGGCGGATTGTATACCGCCAGTACGAATCCAAATCATTAATACTTCGTCTTTCAGTCATTAATCATTATTTAATCATTAAATTACACTTGACAGGTGGGTTTTTTTGTGGTATAGTGTTTTTATGAAAAAAGATGATATTAATACTCCTATTGTTGAGAGTGAAGAAGAAAAAGAGCTGGGGCTAGCAAAAAGCACGCCTTTATACAAAAGGGTGCTTGCCATCGTGGGGCTGGTTTTTTTTGGCGGCGGCGTTATGAGCTTGATTGCTAGCTTTATTGCTAGTGGCAGTTTAGAAAATGTTTTTCAGGTGATAGCACTTGTGGGCATGTTTGTGGGATTTATGATATTTTTATTTTTGTATATGTCAAACAGTATGCCGTTTAAAAAAGAGAAAAAGAGAGAAGAAGAAAGGATAAGGATGGAGTATTTAAAAAGGAAGGCAGAAGAAGAAAGTGGTGATAATGAAAACGAAGAAGAAAATATTGAAGAAAATATTGAAGAGGATACAAAGACTACTCCTTGTGAAAATACTCACTCACCCCAGTCCTTGACAGAATCGCAAGACTAAGTGCTATGCCGCTCATTATCAAAAAATATAAACCAAAATTAAAAAAAGCCGCACCAATAATCAAGGTAAAAAACACAAATAAATAGCTTTTTGTCCTTCGTTTGTCCAGTGCATTTGCCAAAAACCCTTTTATCTTTTCTTTCCGCTTGATTTTGTCTTGATACTTTGGCAAACTATCCAAACTCTTTAATAAACGGTGCAGCTTGTCCGCCTTAAAAATTTCTAGTCTTAGTCCACTTAGCCTAGTTTTTGCAAGCTCTAAATTTTTGTCCGTTTCACTTGCAAGCACTATCAACACCTTTGCCTCTTGCCGCTTAGCCTCATTATAAAACCTAACAAGCCGCTTTATGGACAAGCTCTCTGACAGGTTTGGCACAATCATTGTGTTTTTTATACGCAAAAAATTCTTGTGCTGCTCTACCTCATATTTTTTTGAAAATGCCTTGTTAAAATACTCTAAGCTGGCTATATCGTCTAAAAACAAAAAATATTCTGCTGTTAGGTTTGCTATCTGAACATCCAAAAACTTTGCCCGTCTTTTTTTGCTTCTTAGATTAAGCGGCATTAATATACACATGGTCACAGTAATCGCTACGATAAACACGATATGCAATTCACTTATATAAAACCTTGCAAACACAAAGCTGAATAAAAAAATTGCAACCGCTATAATCAAATTATCCAATACAAAAGCTAGTTTACTTTTAATCATGGTTAGGATTATTGACATATATGGATACAAAAATACTACAAAACAACAGTGAGAATATAAAATTGGTTGCAGCCGCTATTAAAAATGGGGAGGTAGCGGCTTTTTTTAGTGAAACTGTCTATGGGCTGGGTGCAAACGCACTAGATAAAGACGCAATAAAAAAAATCTATCTTGCAAAAGGGAGGCCTAGCGACAACCCTTTGATAGTGCATTTAGATTGCGTATCCAGCATTGAAAAATATGCCTTTGTCACGCACTTAGCCAAAAAAGTGATGGATAATTTTATGCCAGGGGCTGTGACTGTTGTATTAAAAAAACGAGAGAATATTCCGCATGAGGTGACGGGAGGGCTAGACAGCGTGGGCATAAGAGTGCCAAAATCAAAGCTTGCAAGGGATTTAATAGCGGCGTGCGGCGTGCCTTTGTGTGCGCCTAGTGCAAATTTATCGGGCAGTCCTTCACCTACAAGTGCGGCACATGTATATGATGATTTAAAAGGCAGGATAGAATACATTTTAGACGGCGGTGAGTGCCAGATTGGTTTAGAGTCAACCGTAATTGACTGCACGGGGGATAAGGTTAAATTATTAAGGCATGGCGGAGTGGGGATAGAGGAATTAGAAAGAGTGGTAGGCGATGTTGAGGTAGTTAGGTTTGACGGAGGGGCTGCGACAAGCCCTGGGCAAAAATACAAGCATTATGCGCCCAAGGCAAAGGTTGTATATTTTGAGCATGGTGATATGGATGAATTGGCTAGGCTTAAAAACATGTATGATAGGTATATAGTGCTAGATGGGATAGATGATGAGGATTATGCAAGAGAGCTGTTTAAAATTTTTAGGGGGGCGGACAAGGCGGGGGTGCATACAATTATTTGTGAGCTGGCTGAAAGCAAGGGCATAGGCAGGGCAATAAACAACAGGATAAAAAAGGCGGCTTATGGAAAATAAAACAAACAAAACAAATAAGACAAGCAAAACAAGCAAGACAAGCAAGGCAACTAAAATAGGCAATACAAGCAAGCAAGGTGTTAAAACAGGCATTAAAAAAAGTAATGGGCAAAAAAAGCCTAGCGTGCCCAAAATCAAAATAGTGTTTGTTTGCACAGGCAATACTTGCCGCTCTCCCATGCTAGAATGCTGCTTTAAAGCCTTTTTAAAGCACAAAAAAATGCTGTCTAAATTTGATATTAAGTCGGCTGGGATTATGGCAATTGAGGGTGATATTACCAGTGAAAACGCTGTATTGGCGTGCAAAGCGCTGGGCATAGCTTGCACTGCAAAAAAGGCAAGGCAGCTTGATGAGCATCTGACAAAAAAGAGCGATTATATTATTTGCGTATCACAGCGGCATAAAGAGTTTATAGAAACGGAGTTTGTCAAGGTGGGGGCAAAGGTGCTTGCTATGTCGCAGATAATAGAGGGCGGGCAGGATATCCCTGATCCGTATGGGTTGGGGCTAGAAGAATATAGTGCAGTGCTAGAGTATTTTAAATATTTGTGTGAGGGGATGTTGGGACTTGTGAGTGGTGATTAATTACTAATGGGTAATAATAAATATTTGTTATGTGAGATTGGGTATAAATTTTGTAGGGGCGAACGCCCTCGTTCGCCTGTGTATCGGTCATAACAGTTTCCTAGGCGAACGAGGCGTTCGCCCCTACTGGTTGCTTGCAAAGCGTTTAATATATTGAAAATATTATAAAACAAAGGAGAAAAAAATGATAGCAATAGCATGTGACGCTGCGGCGTTTGATACAAAAAATAGGCTTAGTTTTTTATTGAAGGCAAAGGGCTTTAAGGTCAAAGACTTTGGCACTTTTTCTGATGAGAGCTGTGATTATCCTGATTATGCGGCTTTGGCGGCAAGGGCGGTGCAAAGCGGAGAGTGTGACAAGGGCATATTGCTGTGTGGCACGGGGATAGGCATGAGCATGGTGGCAAACAAGTTTAAGGGAATAAGGTGTGCGCATTGCACGGATGTTTTTTCGGCAAAGGCCACTAGAGAGCATAATGATGCAAACATGATTGCGGTGGGGGCAAGGATTTCTAGTGAAAAAGACATAGAGGATATGATTTTTGCGTTTTTGGGCACGGAGTTTAGCACAGAGGAGAGGCACAGACGAAGGGTGGATAAGATTAGGGAAATAGAGGAGAGCGATTTTATTTAATAGCCATGAAAGCGAGGGTTTTAATCCCTTGCCGGCTAGTGAGATGATGGACAAGTTTTATACGGCAAAGATTTCTCCCGTTGGGGCTGTCGTGCCAAGAGGTCTTCGTGACAGCTCGCCTTCGGCTAGCGAAATGACAGTAATTTAAAAAAGCAAAGATTTCTCGCCTACGGCTCGAAATGACATTAAATTAGAATGGGTTCATTCTAGTAGTGAGAACAATTAAACTAAAGTGTCATTTCGAGCCGTAGGCGAGAAATCTTTGCCTTATAAAAACAACTCTAATGGTGGCTTAAAAATCTGCCCCAACGCTGTGAATCTTAAAAATAATTAAAAATTTATTATTTTATGCGTTTAGGGTTTGACAATGAATGGAAACAATATTATAATTATTTAGATAAAAGAAACATGAAGGAGAAATTACTTATATGACAGTAGATAAAATTGCAGGATATAATGAGCTCAACAACGCTCAAAAAGGAGTCATTGGAAACTTGCATACAAATTTTTATTCTCAAGGAAAAGTACCAACTGATAAAGATTATCGTGGAATAGATTTAGATGGGCTACTTGTTGCACAAACTTCATACGGCTCTCAAATGATTAAATTTAGTAGAAAAGTAGATATAGAACAAGTTAAACATCAACAAGACATACTTCTTGAAAATATCGTAGCAACTGGAGGGATTCCATACAAAGGGGGAGCCATTCCATCTGTTGTTGCTTAATTTATTAAAAATATTAATAAAACTAAAAAGCCCTCACGGGCTTTTTTGCTTGCTTTGAAACAATATACAAATATATTCAGCCAAGAGTTCCTATTGGGTCATTTAAGCCTTTCACTTTACTTAAATTAAATTTGCAATTTCTTGTCATAAATTGGTATTCTTTCAATATAATAGCAGTATTGGAGGTTTTTATTATTTATGAAAAAGAGAATTTTTGTTGTTTTGATGGTGGCTATGGTTGCTGTCACTTCGTTTATGCTTATGGCGTGCGGTGCGCCCTCAATCTTGCAGCATGAGAGGCTGTCAGAATTAAGAAACAATGTTTTTGTGGGGCAAAGCGACGGATATAGAGTGGTGGCTGTTACGGGGCTTAGAGAACAGCCGTTTAATATAGACGGCGTGTCAAATCCTAACAAGATGAATTTTACTGTGATTACACTATCGCCAGAGGTGTTTGTGTTTGGCAATGAATATGCTTTTAGAGTAGAAATTGGCGGTGCAGAGTTTGAAGGAACAATGACAGCACATCCGTTTAATCAAACCATATCAGCAGAGATTGCCGTGCTAGCAGACCAAAATGAGCTTGTTATACATATCAGCGGCTCGGCTAGTTTTGTTGTGACGGCGGCAAGCGTGATTACTGATGAGTTTATTGATGCAGACAAAGCGTTTTCTATTGCGATGGATAGACTAGGCGATGCGATTAATGCAAGGGCGGCAGAGCATAGTTATGAGATTTTTATTAGGTTGATTGAAAATCCAGTGGATGCTAGTGGTGGTTTTAGGTGGTATGTAGCCTTTGTATTTGCGGATAATACAACATATGCAGCGCTTATTGATCCTATCACAATGGAAATTTTGGCAGCGAAAGAAAGTTAATATGCTTTTTTATCAACTGAGCAAAAAAAGGCACACAAAAAATATACAAAAAACATTTTAATATTAAACTTCTTTTTAATGTTAAAAAGAAGCAAAAAGCCACCAAAGGGGAGGAAACCAAAAACATGCTGGTTTCCTCCCCTTTGGGAACCCTTCCATCCAAATGTGATTTTTGGTGGGCTTTGTCTGTAGTTGCCGCTTTAAATTATCAACCGAGCAAATTTGCTTGCTTGCAAGGGAAAATTTGCGACAGCGTCAAAGGTGCAAAACCTCGCCCCTTGGGGCGGAACATCGCCTTTGGTGATGTTATCCAGGGCGGAGCCCTGGGGTTTTAATACCCTTTATATTTAGATGGTCAAAATTGACAAAAAAAGACACCTCAAGACATTCCTCATTTAGTTTTGCGGGCAAGTCTATTGGGATAAAAAAATTTTTAATTGCATAGAAAACGCTTTGACATTTGATTTTAATATGATATAATATTCGGATACTATAAATGGTATTAAACCCTAGGGCAAGCCCTGGTTCCGTCACCTACGGTGACTTTCGCCCCAAGGGGCGAAGGTTTAAACCTTTTCTAGGCCAGCAAAAATGCCCTTGCAAGCAAGCATTTTTGCTCGGTTGATAAAAAGAGGAAACATATAGTGTCTGAGCAAGTGCATGAAGCTAATGACAATAATGAGCAAGAGGCCGACACTTCCTTTAGGGTAGTGGTTGCGGCTTCTTTTAGCACTTTTTTGGCTTTTTCTATGGCGGCAGTGCTGCTTTTTGGTGTGTTTTTTGTGTGCTTTCCTTTTTCTATGATGCGTATTTCAGACTCTTTAGGGCATGAGAGACAAGCACTTGTTCATGCAAACAGGGCAGCAAATTCTAGAGCAGTGACAGGCTATGATAGGACAAGGGCACTTGTTAGGGGTTTAGAATTATCTAGTCAGTTTCTAAACAATTGTGATAGCTATGCACGCCAAGTGATGTTTTTTAGTGAGCAGTTTGCTGGTGATGAAAACTTTTTAGAGCAAAATGCATTGATTGATGAATTTAATTTTAATCAATTGAGATTAATGAATCTAAGAGGCGATGACAGAATATTGTTTTTAATGCTTTATTGCAACAAAGATTTTGTCTATACTCAAAATGCTAAAGCTAGGGCTATATTGGGGCAGACAAATTATTTTTTATTTGATGGAAAGCTGCAGTCTATAGAGGATATTTATGATTTAAGATGGGATTCACTTGGGCAGAAAATTAGATTTTTCAATCAGATAGAAATCATTGTGCGTTATGGTGCAAGAAGTTATGTTGATTTTTTTGTTTTTAGAGGGTATGGGTTGCCGTATTCTGCACAGTTTATATTGGACAATTTTGAGGATTTAAAGGGTGCAAGTTATTCTATAATACAGCTTTTGTTTTATTTATATAGCATTAATAATTTTATGGGTACAATAGGGATAGTGCATGAGTTTGATGGGCTGGATATAAGCTTAAGAGAGTTTATTTATCAGCAGCTAGAGTTGATTAACTGAGCAAATTTTCTTGCTTGCAAGGGAAAATTTGCGACCGCCAAAAATGGTATGATACCCCGCAGCTCTGCTGCGGAACCATGCCGCCAAGGGCGGCATGGGGGTCCAGGGCTCTGCCATGGGGTATAATACCTAATTTATTTTTTAAAATAATGAAGAGATTCTTACAGAATGACAAAATTTGATTTTAAATAAAATAACACAAAAATTCTGAATTCATAATTCTGAATTCTAAATTATTGGAGGACACTATGAACATAAGAGAAGGTTTAACATTTGATGATGTATTGCTTATTCCAGATGAAAGCAGTGTATTGCCTAAACAAGCGGATTTATCTATCAAGCTAGCAAAAGATTTGCAGCTTAATATTCCGCTGCTGTCTGCCGCAATGGATACAGTGACAGAATCCCGCCTTGCAATCGCCATCGCAAGAGAGGGGGGGCTTGGCATCATTCACAAAAACATGACAATTGAAGAGCAAGCCGATCATGTTGAAAGAGTTAAAAGAAGTGAATCAGGCGTCATCACAAAGCCTTTCTTTTTAGAGCCAGACATGCCTATCCACGCAGCAGAAGCCCTTTGCAAAAAATACAAAATAAGCGGAGTCCCTATCGCCCAAAACGGCAAGCTAGTGGGTATTTTGACAAATCGTGACCTTCGCTTTGAAACAAATTTTGACCAGCCTATAAAAAATGTAATGACAAAGGACAACCTTATTACAGCTCCTGTAGGCACAACGCTTGACGAGGCTAAAAAAATCTTGGGCAAACACAGGATTGAAAAATTACCTTTAGTAGACAAAAGCGGCAATCTAAAAGGATTAATCACCATCAAAGACATTGAAAAGGTAATCAAATACCCAAACTCTGCAAAGGATAAAACAGGGCGTCTTTTAGTAGGTGCTGCAATCGGTGCAGGTGAAGATGCAGTAGACAGAGCAGCCGCCTTAATAGAAAAAGGCGTAGACTGCATAGTCATAGATACAGCGCACGGGCATAGTAATAGAGTATTAACCATGGTAGACAAAGTTAAAGCTAAATTTCCTAACATTGCGCTTATGGCAGGCAATGTGGCAACAGGGGCGGCGGCAAAGGCATTGTTTGATAGAGGGGCGGATATAGTCAAAGTAGGTATAGGGCCGGGCTCAATTTGTACAACAAGAGTTGTTGCAGGCATTGGTGTGCCGCAATTGACGGCGATTATGGATTGTAGAGAGGCGGCAGAAAAGGCTAAAGGGACATTGATTGCAGACGGCGGAGTCAAATATTCTGGGGATTTGCCAAAAGCTATTGCAGCAGGAGCTCATGCGATTATGCTGGGCAGCTTGTTTGCAGGCACAGATGAAAGCCCTGGGGATATGGAAATTTATGGGGGCAGAAGCTTTAAAACATATAGGGGAATGGGGTCGCTTGGTGCAATGAGCAAGGGCGGAAATCAGCGCTATTTTCAAGATGATGCGGCAAAGTTTGTGCCAGAAGGCGTAGAAGGCAGAGTTCCTTATCGTGGGCCTTTGGCGGACACTGTTTATCAGTTGGTGGGCGGCTTAAGGGCAGGCATGATGTATACAGGCAACGGCAACATTGACTTGTTAAGAAAAAACGGCAAGTTTGTCAAAATCACAAATGCAGGACTTATAGAATCTCACCCACACGACATATCTATCACTAAAGAAAGTCCTAATTATAGCCCTAAATAAACTAAAGTTATTTTAAAGATAATAGTTGGATAGAATCAGTATAATTGTTCTAAATGTAAAGAGGTGCCACATGAATAAAAACAATGAAAAAATAAATTATTGGCTAGAATTAGCGGATTATGATGCAGAAACTGCAAAGGCAATGTTGGACAGTGGACGGTTTTTATATGTTGGTTTTATGTGTCATCAAGTTGTTGAAAAGGCATTAAAGGCTGTTCTTTCTCAAAATCTAGCTAAAGAAGAGGTTGCTCCAAAAACGCATAACCTTATTAAACTTGCTAATCTTTGTGGAATTTATGAGCATTTATTAGAAGAGCAGCAGGATTTTTTGGCACAGCTAAATCCGTTAAACATAGAGGCTAGGTATCCGCAATATAAAGAACAATTGTTAAATGCGATGAATAAATCTGAATGTGAGAAAATTATTTTCAAGACGGGGGATTTTTTATGTTTAATAAAGAGCAAGCTGAAAAAGTAGCAAGAGAGTATGCCGATGAGGTGGTTAAGGAATTAGAGCCTAAAAGCATTGTTTTGTATGGATCATATGCTAAGGGGACACAAAGTATAAATAGTGATATTGATGTTGCTGTTATTTATGATGGATTTAAGGGCGATTGGTTAAAGACCTCTGCACTGCTTTGGAAGCTAAGCAGCAAAATTAATTTGGATATAGAACCGATATTATTAGATATGTCAAAAGATAGCAGTGGCTTTGTGCAAAATATTTTTAGCACTGGACAAATCATATATAATAATGATGCAATCTAATTTGGAGTAAAAATTTATGAAAATATCAGTATTAGGATGTGGGCGCTGGGGGTCTTTTTTGGCGTGGTATAGTGCGCAACAGGGGCACGAGGTGATTAATTTTGGCAGAGAGGGCAGTGCTAGCTATGCAGAATTAAAAACCACGGGCAAAAATAAATGGGTGACTCTTGATAAAAGGATTACTCTTTGTTGTGATGCAAAATATGCGGTAGAGAGTGCTGATGTGATTATTGTGGCGATTGGGGCACAAGGGTTGAGAGGGTTTTTAAATGAGGTGGTTAAGTTTGATATAAAAGACAAGACCTTTGTGCTTTGCATGAAGGGGATTGAAAACGGGACAGGAAAGAGATTGTCAGAGGTGGCGATTGAGTGCGGGATTGCAAAAGACAAGGTTGCAGTATGGCTAGGGCCTGGGCATATTCAAGAGTTTATTAAAAACAAGCCAAATGCGATGGTGATTGATTCTTATGATCATGCTTTAACCAAACGATTGATTGATATTTTCAAAAGTGATTTGATTAGGTTTTATATCGGGACTGATATTATTGGCACAGAAATTGGGGCGGCTACAAAAAATATTATGGGGATTATTGCGGGGGGATTGGATGGAATGGGCTTGACTACTATGAAAGGGGCGCTTATGTCTAGAGGGGCAAGAGAGGTGGCACGGCTCATAAAGGCGATGGGGGGCAATGAGCTAAGTGCATATGGGCTGGCGCATTTGGGGGATTATGAGACTACGCTTTTTTCAGAGCATAGTCACAACAGAAAGTTTGGCGAGGCGTTGATAAAAGGAGAGCAGTTTGGGGCGCTGGCAGAGGGTGTGGCTACAACTCATGCGGTGCTGGGGCTGGCAAAGGGTGTGGGGATAGAGATGCCAATAACAAGTGTGTTGGCGGCTGTTTTGCATGGGATGAATCCTAAAGAGGCGATAAATAAACTGTTTGACAGGCAAATAATTTCGGAGTTTGAATAGAAAAATTGTTTGACATGTGGCTAAATTTAGTATATAATTTGGTTATATATTCATATAATATTTAGAATAGAGGGAGATTAAATTTTATGCAAATAATACCGATGAGAGATTTAAAAAATACTGTTGATATTGAAAGGCGTTGTGCTGAGAGTGGTGGGCCTGTTTTTGTCACTAAAAATGGATATGGAAGGCTGGTAGTTATGGATATAGAATATTATGAAAAAACGATGAGACAGATGCATGAGGCTAGACTTGTCAATGAGTCATTAGAGGATTTAAAAAATGGAGTAGAGCCTTTTGATGGAAGGGAAGTTATGCAGGAGTTGATGGCAAAATATGGAAAATAAATATCTATATTATATTATGCCAAAAGCAAAAAGGGATCTTCATGATATAGGCGAATATATTATGGAAGAACTTCAGCATCCTAAAGCAGCAAAAGATTTTTTTATTAAGTTCTCTGAAAAAATTGATGTTTTGCTACAGTTTCCTTTTTCTGGGCAACTGATAGACAATAAGCACATAGCGGATACTGACTTAAGAAAAATTGTTGTTGGGAATTATATTGTGTTTTATAAGCCTGATGAGCAAGCTAAAACAATTATTATTGTGCGTATAATTCATGGAAGCAGAAATATTGATAAAGCTTTGAAAACGATGAAAACTAAATAAGGTGATATTTTATGCTAGTATTTTTTATCAACCGAGCAAATTTTCTTAGCGATACAAGGGAAAATTTGCGACCGCCGCATCGAAGATCACGAAGTCAAAGGTGCAAAACCCCGCCCCTTGGGGCGAAAGTCACCGTAGGTGACGAGTCCAGGGCTTGCCCTGGGGGTTTAAAATCCTTTATATAGACAAGATTGAAATCATGATTAAAGGGCTGGATTTTGATAAATTTGAAAAAAATGATGAGAAGATTTTTGCTTGCTCTTTTGCTTTGTGTCAAATTGCTGAGCAAACTACAAAACTAAGTGATGATGAAAAAATTAGACAGTCACATATTCCTTGGGCAAAAATTAAAGGAATGAGAAATCATACGATTCATAATTATGACAATGTAGATTTTGCAATAATGTGGGATGCATTGACTAAAGATTTGCCAACGCTTAAAATTAATATTCAAAACATAATTAAACAATAAAACCAAATTAAAAAAAGAAGCAAATTAAGGAAACAAAATATTATGTCAAAACCAGAAAAAAACACAGCACAAAAAAATGCACTTACTATGGACAAGCTGGTAGCTCTTTGCAAAGGGCGAGGCTTTGTATTTGCTGGCTCTGAAATCTATGGCGGCTTAGCAAACACTTGGGACTATGGCCCATTAGGTGTAGAGCTATCAAACAACATCAAAAATGCTTGGTGGAAAAAGTTTATTAATGAGCAGCCTAACAATGTAGGTGTAGACTGCGGTATAATTCAAAACAACACAGTTTGGGAGGCTTCTGGCCACCTAGGCGGTTTTTCTGACCCATTAATAGACTGCAAGTCTTGCAAGGTGCGTCATAGGGCGGACTCTTTAATAGAAAACTATGCGGCAAAAAAGAAGCTTGACATAAAAATTGCAACAATGACAGACAAAGACATGAATGCTTTTTTGCAAGACAAAGCTATCCCTTGCCCTAATTGCGGCAAAAGTGAGTTTACGGACATTAGACAATTCAATCTTATGTTTAAAACCTTTTTAGGGCCTAGCGAACAAAGTGCATCTGTTGTGCATTTGCGGCCAGAAACAGCACAAGGCATTTTTGTAAACTTTATGAATATACAACGCAGCATGAGAGCAAAAGTCCCTTTCGGTATAGGGCAAATAGGCAAGGCTTTTAGAAACGAGATTACTCCCGGCAACTTTATTTATCGTACGGTAGAATTTGAGCAAATGGAATTAGAGTTTTTCTGCGAGCCGTCTACATCGCTAGAGTATTTTGAATTCTATAAAAAATATTGTCATGAGTTTTTGTTATCTTTAGGCATGAAAAAAGAAAATCTAAAATTAAGAGATCATGACAAAGATGAACTAAGTCACTATAGCCAAGCGACGACTGACTTTGAATTTAATTTTCCGTTTGGCTGGGGAGAGCTTTGGGGCATTGCACACAGGGGCGATTATGATTTGACTGTTCATGCAAAAAAGAGCGGCAAAAACATTGAATATACTGATCCTGTGAGTGGGGCAAAATATATTCCGCATGTGATAGAGCCGTCTTTAGGCGTAGGCAGGGCACTGCTGGCATTTTTGTGTGATGCGTATGAAGAAGAGGTGGTGAGCGAGGGGGATACTAGAGTTGTTTTAAAATTGCATCCATATCTAGCACCTTATAAGGTGGCGATTTTTCCGCTTCAGAAAAAAGAATTGGGCGGAAAGGCGGATGAGGTGTTTAAAAAATTATATAAGCATTTTAATTGTGCGTATGATGATAGCGGGTCACTAGGCAAAAGGTATCGCCGTCATGATGAGATAGGCACGCCGTTTTGTGTGACAGTGGATTTTGATACACTAGAGGATAATGCGGTGACGATTAGGGATAGGGACAGTATGCAGCAGGTGAGGATTAAGATTGATGAGTTGGTTGAGTATATCAAGCCTAGATTGGAGTTTTAGTATTGTGGAGGTCATCAAATTGTGAAATCTAAATTGTATATGGGTAAATTTGATCTGATAGGTTTTTTAGTTATAGTTGGTGCATTGATAATAGGTATAATAGTTACTTTAATTGTTGAGGAATCTCCTGCACCAGGAGTTGCCACTCTTTCTGTTGGTATTATCATTGTAGTTGCGTTAGCTTTTACACGAAGGGATTTTCTTTTGGGTTATTGTATAGTTGATGACAAAGGAATAGCAATTTTTTTTGGAAGCGAAGTAAAAAAACAAATTGACTGGCAAGAAATTAAAGAGGTTAATGTTTTTTTCAGTAACAGAGAAGATGCTAGACCATATAAATTTTTTCAACATTACAGCAATTATTTTTCACATGATAGGGCAGAAAAATTTAGTAACTATTTAATACTAGCCAAAGATTCACTAGATGATTCTCCCTATTATAGCTTAAACAATTGCATTTGTTTGGGAAGAAATGATCTCAAAATTTATGCAATGCTGGCACTACATTTGGATAAAATTGACGAGGAATTAAGTAAAAAAATAAAAGGATTTTTTGGGGCGAGGGTATAAGTTTATTGACAGACAGAAGAATTAGACAACACAGAAACTCTACACGCATACTAACTAGACTTTGGAAAAAGATGAGGTAAGGAAAAGCAAACTGTTGACGACTAAATAATTTTATGTACAAGAGCCTTGTTGGTGTAAAAAAGATTAGCAAGGCTTTTGTAGTGTGGTGACAAGGGCAAAGGTTGTCAGTCTGTTTTGGGTGGGGCAAGAAAAGTAGTTGCGTTTGATGGGGTAGTTTTTTTAGATGGAGAGCGGCTAGGTTTTTTGGGGCGGGCGAGTGAGCCCCCACTAAGAGTCCAAAACGAGCTAGCTCGTTTTGGACTCTTAGTGGGGGCTGGGCTTTTGTTTTTTTAAGTGGCAGCAATTATTATAGCGGGGGCTGCTTAAAAAAACAAAAGCCCCCTGCCTCCATGCATGGAGGCAGGCACTCGCCCGCCTTTAGTTTTCGCCGCTGCTCTCTTTTCTCTTACCCACTTATCAGCCCCACTCTTTCTCTCACTCGCCCGCTCTTCTGCTCTATTTCTTGTTCAAACACTTCATTTAGCATTACCAAAAGTTTAGGTCTATACTGCCCTTACAGCCTAAACCGATTTTTTTTGCAAGACATAAAAAAAATTGCTAATTATGATTGACTTAATTTTTAGATTACTATATAATTTAAGCATGTATGCATTAGGTTATCATATAATTTAACCATGGAGGTAAATGATTATGAGAAGAAAAATTATTGTTTTTGGAATAGCCTTTGTAATGCTATTCTCAGTGGCAATGCTTGGTGCAGCAGCCTGTGACCTCTACAACCTAGACAAAAACTTGTGTGGCTATGAGGTTTGTGCTTGCGAGGAAGAAAAGCCTATTGATGAACTGGCGGAATATAGGTATAGTACCATGCAAAAATTGTAGCACTATGTTTATGCACTTGATGACAATTATTTCACTCAAGTCAATTGGAAACGCATACAAAAATATCTTGAAGATGGAATGGCGGGTATTAATAAAGCTGCGACTAAAGATGATATAACAGTTTCTTATGAACATACAAAGAAAAAAATTAATTCAGTAGACAGAAGAGTGATAAGCTTGGAATTGTGTGCTGAGCTAACAGCAAGAATTAAATTGGATTTATATGATTATTTGAGAAACAGAACCCCAGATTTTTCATTTAATACATTATATGGTTTTCTTCATCTTGGCTATTATGATGGCACTGTAATAATCCATTGGATAGCAATTGCTCCAGGCACAGTTGTTAATATGCACCCTTGGTATGTAATAATTGATGGAGTTTATTTAGGCAGAGGGCACTATACTCCTGTTTTTGCGTGGAATAATGGTCGCTTCATATCATTGATAGAAGCACACAGCAATGGTTATTTGACTAGAGGTGATTTGTTGAGAGCTTCTGCTTTACTTGATGCGTTCTATGCTTCTATCTAACAATAAACTATTTAAATTAACAGAACAGATAATTAATTTAGGATGGAAATTATTATGAGAAAAGCTATTAAAAAGAGCGTAGTGTTTTTGCTGGTGTTGCTGTTTTTGTCCAGTGGGTTGGTGTTTGGGATAACTGCTTGCAATGATGAGCATGCCCCGCTAAAAAACCCTTGCGGCTATGTGGTTTGCATATGTGAAGAAAATACTCCCATCCCAAACCCTATCCCAAACCCATGCAAACAAGACCCTTGCATATGTGAAAAAAATGCCCCATACCCCAAAAGCGGTCGCCTTTATTCTTTGAGTGCTGCACATGAAAAAGGCTTGCTTACAATAAGCGACATAAAGCATATCAGTTATTTTAGGGCTGGTTTGGTTATAGAAATTATTGATAGATATACTGTGCATCAATCTGGGCAACTGCTATGGAAACATGAAGCCAATACGCTGATAAATAGCGGACAAACAACTAGTGGATGGCTGGCGATTAAGCCAATAGATTTTGCCCCAAGCTTTGCCCGTCAAAGTCTTGCTAGGGCTACTGAGTTAGCCATCCAAAAAACAGCATACAAAGCCTTTGTTGCTTGTGAATATAGAGACCCTAATCAAGAATTTATTTTGCTAATAGATGATTTTTATGGTGAATACAATGGTGTCTATGTATTTAGCGGAAGCGATGTGAGCGGCTTGCGTGTAATCAGCTTTAAAGAATATGCTGGTTTTGTTTTTATGCTGTCTAGCACTACAAATTTTATTCAAGTTTTTGTTTATAACTAATCAATTTATAACTTAGCCATGGAGGAAAATGATTATGAGAAAAATTATTGTTTTTGGAATGGCATTTGTGATGCTATTATCGGTTGCAATGCTTGGTGCAGCAGCTTGTGATGGGGCAGAAGACAACCCGAATCTAGGACCTTGTGGCTATGCAGTTTGCGTGTGTAGTGCACTAGCACAGCACCAAACCACTGCTAAAGAGACACTGCAAAATCATGTCTTGACTTTAGAGGCAAGAGATTTTATTCGTACAGATTGGGCGGAAATACAAGAGCATAAAAAACAGGGCATTGAAGCAATTTATGCAGCAACAAATATATCTAGAGTAGATTATGCTTTAGCAAGCACAAAAGAAAAGATTGAAAAAATTGTGCCTTGGGATCAAATGGGGCAAGAATGGGGGTTTAGTGAGTGTTTAAATTTTGCATTAAATATTCGGCTGGAAAATGACACTATAGAAAAAAATGAAAATGCTTTAATAAATGCCCAATTTAAAAATTTGAGCGGAAAAAGTTTTTATATAGCGATTGTAGGCAAATTCATTAATCCATATCGTGTTATTTTGCCTGCAATATTCAGCGGCATAACAACTTTGCTATTTTTAGAAAAGAATATTATATTAGAAGATACTTGGGAAATAGGTCCTATACGGACTCAACCTGATGAATGGATAAACTGGGGACAATATGATTTTATCAAAAGTACTCACCCATTAATTTTTTATACAATATTATATCTTGACTGGCGTCACGACAGTGTAGGCACCGGCATAACGGTTTATGATGATGCTTTTGTGTTTTTCTTTTCTAATATAATTGTGTTGAATATAAAATAGACAATCATAACAATTCTAACAATCAAAAAACTAGGCACACCATATAAAGTGCCTAGTTTTTTTGCATAAATTATCAACCGAGCAAATTTGCTTGCTTGCAAGGGCAAATTTGCGACCACGACAAAGGTTTAAACCTTCGCCCCTTGGGGCGGAACCAAACACCGAAGGTGTTTGGGGATCCAGGGCTCTGCCCTGGGGTTTAAAACCCTTTATTCTAGAAGCAAATTTAAGCAACGGCAAAATTATCTGCCAAAGAAACCGCCACGGTTTCCGCCGCAAATGCAAGAAAGCAAAATAAGCCAGATGATGATGTCAAAGCAGTCATTGCCGCCTCTGCCGCCACGGCAGTCATCCGCTCTTCCACGCTCATTGCAGCCGCCGCCATTGTTGCAGCAGCAAAGCAAAATCAAAAGCAAAAACATGTCGTTTCCGCATCCATTATTGTTAAACATAGCACTAGTCCTCCTATTAATTATTTGGTGGGAGCTTGATTTGAAATTAAGTAAACCAAGAACAAAGGAATTTTTGCGCGCTAAAAAAATCCCTTTATTCTTTTCTCATTTGCAAACTAGAGGCTTAAAATTTAGCTCCCACTAATTTAAGTCCCCTGTCTTTTGTGAGAGGCCGCTAGCTGCCTATTTATATAATATGGCATTTTGAAAAATGTGTGAGAAAAAATTGTTTCAAGCTTTGGCAAAATATGTTTGTGTTGAGATTGAAAAAATCATAGGGGAGTGCTTGTGTGCTTCCGAATATATGGAAACCCGTAGGGGCGAACGCCCTCGTTCGCCTGTGCCATTGCTATAACCGATACACGGGCGACAAAGAGCGTTCGTCCCTACGATTTCCCAAACATAGATTATAGCCAACATGCGGGCGTTCGGGGATAAGCCCCTACGGGTTTTTTAAAATATATTACACCAATAATAAATTGTCCCCACTGGTTTTTAAAATTAGGCTGTATAGGTCAAATCATCCGAAAAATAAAATGTAATTTTTTACAAAACTTGTACAATAATATAAAAAATTATGGTTAAATTTTATACAAAGGTAGTATAAAATCTTTTTGTATGAGGCAAAAAGCCTGATATACAAGGAGAGAAAAATGAAAAAGTTTCAAAGAATTTTAACAGTATTGCTTTGCGTTGTCATTGCTGCTATTGTATTGATAGCATGTGTGGGCGAGCAAGGCATTCAAGGATTGCCGGGTGCCCCGGGTACCCCAGGCGCTCCAGGTGCACAAGGACCACAAGGGCCTCAAGGTCAGCCAGGCACTCAAGGCGATCCGGGTCTAAACGCTGGCGATCCAGCAGCTAGGGGACGCATACAAAACATCATTGTTTTGATTCCTGACGGCATGAACAACACTGCTATGACTCTTGCTAGATATCTATTACCCAACAATTTTGACGGCATGAATCTATTGCACCACGACCCATATGCAGCAGGTCTTATGCGTACAACATGGGCAGGCGGCCCTGTCACTGACTCTGCTCCAGCTGCAACCGCTATGGCTACAGGACACAAAACAGGCAGCGGCACAATTGGACTAGATGCACAAAATGCACCAAGGGCAAGCGTATTAAGAGCGGCACAAAGCCTAGGAATGGCTACGGGAATGATTTCTACTTGTGAGTTTATTCATGCAACACCAGCAGGCTTTGCTGCACAAGAATTAAACCGTGGTGCAGGAGAGATCATTGCAAGGCAAATTGCAAACAGCGGAGTAAATGTATATTTTGGGGCAGGTGCAGCACATCTAAATGCGGCATTGCTATCAGATTATACAGGCACAGGACACAGGTTTTATGTAGGGTATGTAGATGGCGGCGGACAAATAGTAGGGAGACCAAATGTGGATGGCATGACAAATTATAATGGATATAGATGGCTTAATTATTTGGAGGCGGCACCAAGAGGATATACAGTGGTTACTTCTAGGACAGACATGAACAACCTAAGAAACAATGCAGATATTTTTAGCGGTGAATGTGCTGATATTTCAGAAAACTTGTTTGTTTGGGGCGATTTTGAAGGACTAGATAATTCTTCAAATCCTATGCGTAGACGCCGCAACATGTCATTTGATATAGACAGAAGCTCTGAAGAGCCAAGCTTAGCAGAAATGACACAAAAGGCTATTGACTTATTGAGCCAAGATACAGACGGATTCTTTTTGATGGTAGAGGGCAGCAAGATTGACTGGGCTGGACACACAAACGATGTAGTAGCAAAGGTGACAGACACTCTTGCATTTGACAGAGCGTTTGGAGTTGCTTTGGAGTTTGCTAGAAACTGCGGAAACACTATTGTTATTTCAGCATCTGATCATGGGTGCGGCGGCTTGCAAATTGCAGCAGATCCTTTCCCTAATTTTATGGCGGCAGGCTTTGAAATCTTTGATCCACTAAGAGCAGCTGGGATTACTTCTAATAAGGCTATGGAATTATTTAATGCTTTGCCTTATGATGCGGGCGGAAACCATGATGAGATTTTGTATTTGTTTGGTATTGATGTGACTAATTTGCCTAGAGGGCATAGTGCGCTTATTGGTGAAGACGGAGCTGTTCCGCCAGCGGTTGCATGGATAGCGGACATGATTATGGATATGCCAGCTATTGTCAATATGTTTCCTCCTGGAACTCCTGCTGGCGTGATTATGACTGCGGTTATGGGGGATGCTACGGTGGCGGCGTTTACGGCAAGATTGACAGGCTTTATTGATGATTTTAGGGGCATGACGGCAAGAAATGATGCGACTAGGGCGGCACTTCTTAGAATAATGGATGCGGCGACTTTTACGGGCTGGACAACGAGCGGACATACTGGTGATGATGTAGTGTTTTATTTGTATGCACCAACAGGTTTTGACATGAGCATCATAGGAAGAAGAGGGTTTATTGACAATACAGAATTTGCATTGTATTTGGCGGCGGCTATGCAGGTGTGTTTGGATAGCTTGACAACGGACTTGTTTGTGCCTGTATTAAGAAATAATGGAGAGGTGGCATTGCCTAATACATTTAGTGTTGAGGTGGTGGGCGGAAGCATAAGAGGAAGCAGCGGTAATGGAAGCAACGGAAGAATTTTTGAGATTTCTTATAGGATAAGCAGAAGCGGATGGGGCAGTGTAGTGGTGACGGCAAATAGTCATATTGCAAGGGTATATAATGAGGCTGGTGTGTTTGTAGAGCAGATATTGATGCCTGTGTATGCGTTGTTTGCTTATACAAATAATGCAGGCAACAATTTTGAAAGCGTGACGGGCGGCGATAGCTTTGGTGCGTTGTATATGCCGATGGCAGCGCTTAGGGTGCTAGGCTTTGGGGCATAAGATGGGTGAGGGATAATGATTAATGACTGAAAGGCGAAGTATTAATTTGTGAGCACTTTATAACTTAGCAAATGAACCACTACTGATTTAAGGTTGATAGTGGTTCATTTGTTAAATTTAAATGGTTATTCTATTAGACAACCTAACTTATGAATTCCCCGTACAGGTGACCTGTGGTCGCTTATAGGACATGTATTTAAAGGGAGTTTGCACTAGAATGTATTGGTCATTAGTAATTTAGCAACTAATTATTTATTATTACTATTAAAGTGACTACTTTACAAAAAATATTCATTTGAATGTCAAACTATTGTTAAAAACGCTTGACAAGCTGTCAAAATAAATATATTATGATTGTATACTATATATTATATACTATATAGATTGTGAGGTTTTTTATGGACAAAGCTCAATTAAACAAAAAGCAAACCCTTTTATTTTTTGTTGCAATATTGGCAACAATTGTGGTTGCTATAATCGGAATAACCATCTGGCTATCTAGCTTAGAATTAAGCGGCGTGCAGATTATTCCTGACCAAATTCATCATCTGTTTGACATAGGCAATCCTATTGCTTCGTTTTGGCTGTCACAGGTGTTTGGTCTAATCGCATTTGTGTGCGTTTTTATCAACTTTATTGTAAACGGCAAGAAAAACATATTGTTTTGGCATATAGTCGGCAGCGTATTTTGGATGCTGATGTTTATATTTGCAGGAAACCTTGTAGGCATTGTGCTAGCGGCACTTGGTATTGTTAGGTCGGGAATGTTTTTGATTTGCGAGCTTAAACCAGGCAGACGCTGGAAAATTGGCGGAAAGGTTGCTCTTTATGCCGCTATAATCATCGGTTTTGTGTTGTTTGCACTAGGATTTTTTGGGGCACTAGGGCCTGATGCTCATGATCTTGCACATTGGTTTGACTGGATTGTAATTGTAGCAAGCGTATTGTTTGTTGTAGGGACATACATGAAAAGTAAGCATATCGTTAGGGTGGGTACAGTAGTTTATGCTGTGACATTGATTGTTCAGTTTACTTTAAGGGCTGTATTGTTTGGAGAAATATTTAATATCATGGCGATTGCGATTGAGGTTTCTAAAATTGCATCAGTAATCGTTTTCTATGTTTTATTGATTAAAACTGGCGAAATCAAGAGGAAAAAGGTTGTGTTTGCTTTTCCGTTTAAGAGTGAAGGATGTGAGGAGACTTGTGATGATGAGGGGTGCAGTGATTGTGAGGTTGTAGAGGGAGTAGGCGAAGTGCTTGTGGATGCTGAGACTGAGAAATAAGTTTTAAACGGCAAAGATTTCTCCCCTTTGGGTCGAAATGACATTGATTTGGATTGGGTATTTTCTATATAGAGGGTAAAACTAAAATAAAAGTCATTTCGAACCTTTAGGTGAGAAATCTTTGCTTTAATCAAAAAAAAGCGTGCTATTCATTTTTTGAAAGCACAGCAAAATGCAAGTAATATAAACATTGTGCGCTATTCATTTTATTTTTGAAAGTGCAACAAGAGGACAATTTTATGAGAAGAAGATATTCTTTTACTGTGGCAATTTATGCTGTTATGGCGGCGTTGACTTTTTTGTTTAGCTTTATTGCAGCATGGGTGCCAGGGCTGTTTTTGCTGCCTATTTTGATTGCGGCTGTGTGCTTTGACTGGAAATTGAGTTTGTTTACCGGATTAGTCTTTGGTGTGGCTAGTCTGGTTTTGGCTTTTATTGGGGGCGGTGCGGGCTTGTTTGGTGTGGTAGGCATATATTTTATGCACCACCCTTGGTTGCCTATTTTGGCTAGGCTGCCTATTGGGATAGCCGCACACTTTGCCTATAAAGGCTTTTCAAAGGTCTTTAACAACAAGGATAAAAGGTGGCACAAGATTGTGCCGCTGGTTTTGGCGGCGGCAATTGGCACAATTACCAATACATTTTTTGTAGGGCTTGGCATAATGCTGCTGCCTACTCCTGATATTGTGTCTGCGCTTGATGATATAACAGTGACAATTTTGGTGATATTTTGTGCGATAGAAATAGGGATAACAGCGGTATTGTTGCCACCACTAGCACTTGCATTAAAACGAGCAGTGCCAAGAGTGTTTGATGAGGCTGGAGTGAAAGTAGATGTAATTGAAGATTGAAGACTGAAGATTGATGAATGAATGTGTTTAAAAAATAGTAGTTTATTCCCTTAATAATTTAAACATGTATATTGATTGACAATACTTAAATTTTTAGGGGAGAAATTATAATATAATGATTACATTCATTCATCAATCATACTTCGTCTTTCAGTCATTCATCAATCTTCAATAAAAAACTCCAAAGGAGTTTTAAGGAGTTTTTAAAATGATACTAACAGTAGACATAGGAAACACTAATGTTAAGTTTGGGGTGTTTGATGATAAAAACAACCTAGTGGACAGCTTTAGACTAAGTGCATCTGCAGGCATGACATCCGATGAATATGGGCATAGCCTAAAATCCATGCTTAGCCACAACAACAAGGTTGAGGGCTTTGAGGGTGCGATTATTTCAAGCGTTAATCCCAATCTAAATTATACCATTGAGCATATGGTCAGTTATTATTGCAAGGTTAAGCCCCTTATCGTGGGCAGCGGTCTTAAGACAGGGCTTAATATAAAGTATGACAACCCAAAAGAGCTAGGGTCAGACAGAGTGATGAGCTGTGTGGGTGCATATTATAGCTATGGAGGGCCGTTTATACTCATTGATTTTGGTACGGCTACTACTTTTAATGCGGTTAATGAGCGTGGAGACTTTTTGGGCGGTGCGATTAGCTTTGGATTAAAGGCGACGGCAGAGGGCTTGTCAAAGGCGGCGGCGAAGCTGCCTAATGTGGATTTAGTCAAGCCTAACAGGGCTATTGGAAAGACTACGATTAGTGGGATGCAATCAGGGATAATCAATGGGTTTATTGGAAGCGTAGAGTATTTGGTGGCGGCAATAAAAAAAGAGATGGGCGGGGATATAAAGGTGATAGCGACAGGCGGTTTTAGTGAAGTGATTTCTAACAACAGCAAGGTGGTAGACATTGTGGATAGGGCACTGACACTAAAGGGGCTTAATAGGGTGTATAGGGCTAATACAATGCATAATGCATAATGCACAATTAAAACTTTTGGTAGTAATTTTTTAAATGGGAAGAGATCCTTAACAGGATGACAAAGAATTAGGTTGAGGACAGAATAGTATTTGCGTTTATTGAACAATTTTTAATTTTGTCATTCTGATAAGAATCTCATCCGTTTAAAAAACATGTATCGTAATATGACAATCACTCAAGAGGTGTTTGTGATGGCACAGGCTGCCTACCCAAGGAGTCTCATCACATTAATATTTAAGAAGGCAAACAATAATTTTCCAGTATTTTACATATTTATTGGGGTAGTTGAAAATAATATCTTTATGTGAATTATTAAAATTGTGAAAAAATTACCAAAAATTGTTTGACAAGCACATAGTTTGTTTGGTATGATTATCCAGTTATAGTATTTTCACATACAAATTTTTTTTCTTACTATAGAGGAGAGAGACAAAAATGAACAAAATTAAGAAAAAACTTGTCACTATGCTGTCATTTGCTTTGTGCTTGCTAATTGCACTGGGCGGATTTTCTATGATGGCTTTTGCTAACAGCGGACTAGCTAGGACAAATGGCGATGCATTTGAACACAATCAAACGCAGTTTTTTAGAGGCTTTGCAAACATGCAAAGAAGAGTGCGCCTAGGCGACTATTTCAGCGTGCCTGTAGAAAACGATATTGGCGATGCTGATGTTGACTTGACTGTGACTGCACCTAATGGGACAATCCTTTTTTGCACGATCAGACCAGGCTTTTTTCAAGCGGCTGCTAACGGCGTTTATGCTAGGTCTTTTAGAGCAGGACAAGTAGGCAACTACACAGTTAGATTTACTGATGGCGACAATGAGCTTGTCTATATTGTCAACAGCTTTGAAGACAGAGAATTTTTTATTCAAGTAGTTGAAACAGGTGATGACTTTATGCCTGCGTTTAGGCGTGCAAGCAGAGATCAAGATGCAATCCCAGCATTAGATATCTTGCGTTTGCCTGAGTTTTTCTTAGCTTTCACAAATGAAAGAGGAGAGACTACTAGATTAGAAAATGTAAACTATGAGATTCATTTTACGCCAGGTGCTGCAAATATCAGAAGAAGAGGTACAACCACAAACTTGGCTGCTGAAAATGGCATATTGTCAAATATCACGGATGCACAAAACGGCGATTTAGAATTGCACAATTTGGCAGCAGGTGTGCTGACAGTTACTTTTGTTGCAAGCGTAGAAGGCTCTGAATCAAGATTCTATACACATGATTTTACTATCAATGTGCAAAACAATTTTGAAAACAGCACTACTCCAAGCTTGTCAGTTATTAACATCCCTAATACTCACAATGTAAACACTAGGCTTGTTATCCCTACTGCAACAGCATCAGATGCTTTCAATAATAATGTTTGGGTAGAAACTACCGTAACTAGAATCGGAGCAGGCGGCACAGTTGAGTATGTAAACGAATACAGAATCAATGAGCATGGCTTTGTGTGCAGAAAAGATGGTGCGCCTTATGTAATAGGCAGAGCAACTTTCAACAACAGGTCTACAAACCAAGATGATCGTGCTTTTTGGCCATCTGAAGAGGGTATTTATACTATCACTTTATGGGCAGTAAATGGCGGTGGTGAGCGCAGTGCTGAGCATGTTTATTTGGTGGATGTTAGAGATAGATTGGCACCTAGGATTGTAGACATTGATGAAGATTCTATCCCGTCTGATTGGGGCAGATCAGTAATCAGGACAGCAAACAGTGCTGATATTAATGAAGTTAATGCTATTTCAAGCTTTAATATTCCTTTCCCTGAATTAATTGACAACGCAACAGATACCAACGCTTTAAGAGTGACTATCACGCTAGAAAATCCAAACAGAAGAACAGTTGCTAGATGGTATGGCAGCGTGGCTGAATTTAACACAGGTGTTGCTTTAAACACTGCTTATAATGCGTTTATTCGTCAAGATTATAGAGCAGGATTGGTTTTCAATGCAAACACTGGTTTAGACTTTTCTTTGTTTATGATTGATTTTGACGGTGATCCTAGGCTTAGGGCAGAGTCAGAAAGAAATGGAACATGGTCGGTTATTTATTCTGTTAGAGATGCAAACGACAATGGCGGAAGCGGCACAGCAAGACGCCAAATCACTATGAATGTGACTGAAAGATTTGACGATAGAGAAGGCCCTAGTGTTGATGTGGCAAGATTTAGATCATTGTTGCCTGAATATGTGTTGATTCAAGAAGGAAGAGAAACTTTCTTGATTCCTAGCGTGGGCGTGCATGATAATATGGCATCTAGGATTAGACAAGAGTATACTATCATGGCAGTGGGCTTGAGTGCGGCTGATATTGCTGCTTTGCCTAGTGTTGTTAATGATGGCGGAATTGATTTTGAGGTGACTGCTTATAGAGCTAGCACGGCTGATGTGGCTGGCAATGAGCTTGATGTGACTGCTGGTGAAGAATTTGTTGTTAGACACCTAACTTGGGGTACTAATAATCAGCATTATGGATACTTTTTAACAGTTGTTAGAGGACACTTAGCTTATGCTGTGCCACTAATGATTGGTGAAAACAATATCGCATCTATAGAGCTTGCATTTGGTGCGTGGGATAGCGTGGGCAATGAGTTGTCATTTGAAGAAAGAACAGGTGACAACAATGAAATCAACACATACAACAGATTGTATGCTGAAATTGATTTCTTGTTTGCTGGTGGTATCAGACAAGAGTATATGAGATTTGAAACTGAAGGTTTGATGGCGGATGAAAATTATTTTGACACTGCAAAATATCAAGGGCAATCTTGGAATTTTGGCGGCTTTGATATCATAGGTATTGAGCATAGAGCGTATACAGGGTTTGAAATCTCATTGGTTGACCCTAACGGAAACTTTGTGACTACTACTTCTTATAGCTTTTTCTATCCTAGGGCAGACAGATTAGAATATGGTGCATCTCATTATGGACAGCTATCTAGCTTGCATGTTAGAAACATCACGGCAAACCCTGCAACTGTGGGCACTTATTCATTGATGGTTAGGGCATTTGATATAACTGGGGTATCACTAGTCAGAGCGTTTAGCTTTGAAGTAGAGGCAGCAGAGCAAGATTATGATGTTGCAGGCGGTGCAAGAGCGCCAGCTATCGGATCGGTATCAGACCATGCAACACACACAGCATATAGACTTAATGACAGACATGTAATCACTAGCGGACAAGGCGGACACAACATTATTGTTAGACGCATTATTGGACCTAGCTTTAGCTTGGCTGGAAACGAGTTTACCGCATTGTCGGCTGGCAGATTTGATATTGAAGACTTTTGGGTAGATGCAAGAGAGCATACTGCTGCATCAAATGGCACACCTGCAAGCGGAACGCAAGGCTGGGAGTTTATAAATGTAGGCACTCCTTCTCGCTCTACTCCTAATTTTGAAGTGTATACTGACGCTGCAAATGGGGTTAGGTTCTTTGGACCAGCTAGAAGTTTAGAAAGATACAACACTATTGAAGCTAGACAAACTTCAACTTATGCTATTCAAGTGCATGGCATTATGCCAACTTATATGCCGCACGCAAGACCACAAGCAAGAGGCGGTTTGATGCCTAATGATGTGGATTCTTGGTTCCCTAATGAGTTTATTATGTTGCCTGCATTTGTTGGGCACTCTGAGTTTGTTAACGCTGACATCACTGTTACGGCATTGTTTGGATCATATGATCTTGCTGTTAGACCTTTGTTCCAAAGAGTAGCACAAGACGGAACGCCGTTATTCTTAAACTTCACAGGACCTTTGCATGTTGCATCGGGCACAACTGCAGGAAACAGAATTGAGACAAATCTAAGCACTACTACAAATGCAGTTGTCAACGATGGAATTGCTTTCACTTTTGATGAGTATTTAGTAGATGATGATGGCGATGCGATTTTAGACGCTGATGGAAATCACATCTATAATATCCCTACAAACAGATGGGCATTTGCTACAAGCCGTGATGGTATGCACTCAATAAGCGTGCAAGCTAGGGGCGAAGTGGGGTCTGCACACAGGTCGTTTGAAATTAGAATCGGCAGAACGGCTGTTCCTACTTTCACTATTACAGACAGCGTGACTTCAGGTGCAGTAGACGGGTATTTCTATCACCCAATCTTGGGCGGATTCTTAGATAGTCTTTATGATTTTGATACTATTGAAATCAGGATAGAAAATCCAGACGGCACTCCTATTCATGACACAAGTGCTAATAGATCTTTCTCAAGGGCAGCTTGGGAGGCTAGGGGCACTGGATTGGATGCAAGAAGAACAGAATTTAGGTTTGATAGAGCAGGACAATTTAGAGTATCGGTTATTGTGACAGATACTGAAAGCAGATTGTCGTCTACTATGACTTATACTATCAATGTTACGGCACCTTCAATAGAAGGGTATAGAAACTTGTTGCCTCTTACGATTGTGTTGATTGTCATCGGTGTGGCATTGATTGTGGGTGCGATTGTGTATGGTGTTAGGTTTAAACCTAAAAAGGTTGAGTCTAAGCAAACTCAAGCACAAGGAATTTAAAGATTAAAGACGGCCAGGATATAATTGAAATTAAGAAACGGCTATTTAAAAATTAGAATAGTCGTTTCTTTAATTTAACACAGCTTTAATAGTTAGATGGGTATCATATTGACACAATTTAGTTTTGAGAAACTTGTAGGGGTGTTTGTTCACTGAAATGTCTGTGGCATTGTAGGGGTGGTTTGTGGTCGCTTAATATTTTGGGTGACCCCGTAGGGGTGGGTGTCTTGACCGCCCGTGATATGGGTTGGGTTATTTGAATGTGTTGGAAGCCTGTAGGGGCGTTCAATGAACGCTCATGATGCTATGTTTGTGTAATTTTGCAATAATATATATGATGTTTGTCTGTATGTGGACCCGTAGGGGCGAACGCCCTCGTTCGCCTTGTGGTGTTGGGGTATATGCGAAACCCGTAGGGGCTTATCCCCGAACGCCCGATATACAATATAACTCCGTAGGGGCGACACTCTGTCGCCCGTGTCACTGCTATAACCGATACACGGGCGAACACAGTTCGCCCCTACAAAAATGTGTATCTTTATCGGGCGACAGAGTGTCGCCCCTACAAATTCCCCAAAAACAGGTTGTTCCCAAATAAATGGTGGGGAGAGGGGCTATTGGGCGGCTGGGGATGCTTTGCCCCTACGAGTTTTAATACCATTTATTTATATAATATTCAAGTCATTAACCAAGCAAATTTGCTTGCTTGCAAGGGAAAATTTGCGACCGCCAAAAATGGTATGATACCCTGCGGCTTTGCCGCAGAACCATGCCGCCAAAGGCGGCATGGGGGTCCAGGGCTCTGCCCTGGGGTATAATACCTAATTTATTTTTTAAACAACTCTAACAGGGGCAAAATCGTAAAACAAACATAAGGCAATAAAAATTGCTAAAGAAAACGGGCGGTGCAAGTATTTGCAATCCCGGCATGGGCGAAGATTTAGTTCGTCTGAAAAAACGGTTGTCACGATAGTTTTGATTAAAATAAGGTGCGTTTTGTTCTTTGATAGTTAGATATCAAAGACTAGAGACCCAGTCCAAAACTTATGGTATTGTTGTTAGATTTATTCTGAAATGGAAATTGGGAAAACCTGTAGGGGCGAACTTTGTTCGCCTAACCAACACTCTTTTAGAGGGAGTTTATATTTAATGTGAGTTTAGAGGGCGAACACAGTTCGCCCCTACGGGGTTACCTTAAATACTTGGAAAACAAGTTTGCTTGAAAGTTCCTAAGGGCTATCCATTTTAGAACAACTCTATCGCTAACTATAATTGCTGAAAAAATTTAACTATGCAAGACAGGGGATTGTAGCCCCATTTTATGGACATTAAAAAATTATGGAATACAATAAATTGATTATAAAAGATGTAGAGGCGTGCGATTTTAATAATTTTATTAAAGAATTAAAACGCAATCGCACTTTGAAAATAAAAAGCTATAAGCCTGCAAATGACAAGGTGTTGCAGGAGCGTTTTGCGTTTGTGTGCGAGTTTGACAATATTAGTATTGTGTATGAGACACGGGCAAGGTGCATTATTATAACGGCGGCGGATTATTTGTTGTCGCTTTTAAACGCAGATTTTTTAAGAGCTAAAGAGAATCGGGCAAGCTATGTGACTGCCGAAAAGCCCGTGCAGTCTGCACCAAATAATAGACAGCAAAATGCTGTGCCTATAAAAAAATTGCCACCACCACCAGCAAAGAGTGCGGCAATATTTAAAACGCAGCAGCCAAACGGACAGGTGGCTGTTAATTCTATAAGTGCAAAAAATAATGCGACCATCAAACCAAATCAACATGCCACAAAACAGTCGCACCCACACGCAAAACTCAAGCCTATCCCAGCTCCTCAAACCACAAACACTCCTCAAAAACCTCAAACTATCACACCAACTCCCAAACCAACTCAAATTTCAACCCCCAAGCCAACCCCAGCCCCAGCCCCTAAACCACCACCCCCACCACCCGCTCCACCAGCACCTAAAAAAACCAAAAAAGCTATTGAGATGGAGAAAAAACTCAAAAAGCTCCTTCCCAATGCCTTTGAATTGCTGTGCGAGCAGTCCAAAACCGACTTTATCATCGGCATGACAGATATCACAAACGACCATGTCAGGCTGTCTGATTATTCTATGCTGTTAGTCCCATTATATAGAGCTTTAGAGCGGATTATTTTTGATTTGCAGCAAGCAGAAAACATCAATGTAAAAATGATAGGGCAAGGCTATGAAAAGGACGATGCTGGGCGATATATGCTTAAAAGCGGCTATCAAAAACGCATCGGCTCTATAGTTTATGGCGAGGTAATGGCGGCACTATATACAGAATATTTTGAAAAACGCAATTTTTATGCACATTCTGACATCACGGGTGATGCACTATCAAGAGTAATAACAGACAAGGCGGCAGTCAAAAAAATTCTGACAGAATTGGTTGAAAAGATTGAATATAATGCAAAAAAGCTAAAAGAGATTGGTTTTAGCTTAAAACCTGTATTGATGGGTTTGACAAAAGGCTAAAAAGCGTCTTTATATTTAATAGCAACAAAAATATTTTAAATAATCATTATGTACCATCTAGTAAAAAGGAATATCACTTATGTCACAACAAGAACTTTTTGGAAAGCTTACAAAGCAGAGCAGTTTAACAGATATTCAAGATTATATTAAAAAAGTAATAAACTTGAGGGGTTTTGGTGAACAAGCTCCACAGGCAAGCATGCTATTGCTTCTTGAAGAGACTGGAGAATTGGCAAAAGTAATCCGAAAGACATCTTCAGGAATGTCAGTTGACGAAACGATGTTGCATCGGTATGATACCATTGAAAGTGAATTGGCAGATGTATTTATAGTATTAATGTCAATTTGCAACACTTTCGGTATTAATTTGTATGATGCGTTTATGGAGAAGGAAAAAATTAACAGTAGTAGAAATTGGACTGTCAATAAAAAATAATCAACTTCTGATTAATTATGGGCAACTATATAAATAGTTGTTTTGAGAGGGAGACTTTTTTATATGACGCAATGAAAAAAGATGATGCGTATAATGGTAAACTGAAAGCTATAACAAGGGGCATAAAACTATGTCTAGTATTGCAATTAAAAATCTTAGGTTTTCATATGAAAACAGTGATCAAATTTTGTTTGATGATGTTTCTATTACGCTAGATACAAGCTGGCGTTTGGGGTTTTGCGGACGCAATGGGCGGGGCAAGACCACCTTTTTGCGATTGCTTTTGGGTGAGCTTGAGTATTCTGGGACTATAAACTGCAATCTTAAGTGCGAATATTTTCCGCTAAAGGTGACTCATCCAGAGTATTTGACGGGGGAAATTTTGCAAGAGATTGTGCCCAATATTGAGGAGTGGCGATTGCAAAAGGAGTGCAATTTATTGGATTTAAAGCTAGATGAGTTGTTGTATCGCCCGTTTAATACGCTGTCTTATGGAGAGCAGACAAAAATTTTGCTTGCGGCATTGTTTTTAAAAGAGGACAGGTTTTTGCTGATTGATGAGCCTAGCAATCATTTGGACATGCTAGGAAGAAGCGTGCTTGCAAGCTATTTGCGGTCAAAAAAGGGGTTTATATTGGTGTCGCATGACAGGGTGCTGCTAGATGAGTGCGTTGACCATGTGCTTAGTATCAATAGGCATGATATAGAAATAACAAAGGGGAATTTTAGCAGCTGGCATGAGCAAAAGATGAGACGAGATAGCTTTGAACTGTCGCAAAATGACAAGCTTGCAAAAGAGATTGACAGGCTAGGACAGGCAAAAAAGCGGACAAAGGAGTGGGCGGACAAAGCAGAAGGTGCAAAAATTGGCATTGATCCAATCAAAGTAGACAACAAGATGGGGCATAGAGCCAATCAGGGTGCAAAGTCTAAAGCACTTATGGGCAGGGCGAAGGCGATTGAAAACAGGATTGATAGGGATATTGAGGCAAAGAGTGGGCTATTAAAAAATATTGAGACTAGCTTTGATTTAAAACTGCAACAGCTAAAGTTTTCGGGCGATTTTTTGCTAAGTTTAGATGATATAAGCATTGATTATGGAAGTGGCAATGTGATAGAGGGGTTTAGTATGATGCTAAATAGAGGAGAGAGGGTGGCGATTAAGGGGGCGAACGGAAGCGGTAAGAGCAGCCTAATTAAGTTGATGCTAAAAGATGAGGGGATTTTGTTTAGAGGTAGGGTAAACACAGCCCCTAAATTGGTGGTTTCTTATGTGGGGCAGGATGCGTCGTATTTGAGGGGGAGCTTGGGGGAGTTTGCTAATGCAGAGGGGCTTGATGCAAGCTTGTTTTATACTATTTTAAACAAGCTAGATTTTTATGGGCGGCAGTTTGAAAAGGACATGAGTGAGTTTAGTGAGGGGCAAAAGAAAAAGGTATTGATTGCAAAAAGCTTGGCACAGCCAGCACATTTGTATATATGGGATGAGCCGCTTAATTATGTGGATGTTTTGTCAAGATTGCAGATAGAAAAGCTGATTTTAGAATACAAGCCTAGCATGGTGTTTATTGAACACGACAGGGCATTTGTTGAAAGAGTGGCTACTAGCATAATAGAGCTGTGAGAAGGGTTTAAGAAATAAATTACATAAAAATTACATAAAAATCACCTAAAAAAACGCTTTACAATAGGGCGTTTTTATTTTATAATATTATTATGCCAAAGTATGTATTTTTTACGGGAGGAGTAGTCTCTGGCTTAGGCAAGGGGATTACTGCCGCTTCATTAGGAAAATTGATGAGAGCAAGAGGGTATAGAGTTGATGTTTTAAAGCTCAACCCTTATTTTAATGTGGACTCAAAAACCTTGCACCCACAATATCACGGTGAGACATATGTCACTGTAGACGGGCGTGCATGTGATCTTTTGTCGGGGCATTATGAACGCATAATGGGTATCAATATCACGGCTAAAAACGATGTGACCTCTGGTGAGATTTATCGCAGCGTAATAGATAAAGAGCGTGAAAATGAGTATGGCGGACAAACTGTGCAGGTTGTTCCGCATGTCACTGATGAGATTAAGTCAAGGGCAAAAAATCTTTGCACAGATGACACTGATATTGTGATTATTGAGGTGGGCGGCACGGTGGGTGACATTGAAGCACAGCCGTTTTTTGAGGCACTTAGGCAATTGCGTGTGGATTTGGGCAAAAGCAATGTAGCATATGTGCATGTGTCGCTGGTTCCGTTTATTGGAGAGAGCGGCGAGCAAAAAACCAAGCCTACTCAACATAGCGTAAGAGAATTGCAAAATGTAGGCATTCAGCCTGATGTTTTGGTGTGCCGTTCAGAAAAACCTATTGCAAAAAGCTCTAAGGATAAATTGGCATTGTTTTGCAATGTAGAAAAGGATTGTGTCATTGAAAATCTGTTGATTGACAATGTATACGACATGCCATTAAGACTAGAGGAAGAAGGTTTTAGCAAGGTGATTTTAAGAAAACTGGGGCTAAATGACATTGCTCCTAATTTAGAGGATTTAAAGGTTTTGTGTGATAGGATTGAAAGAGTGAGAGCAAGCGGCAAAAAATTGAGAGTGGGCATTGTGTCAAGATTTTCTGACAAAACGGATACGCATATATCACTTAGAGAGGCATTGTTTTTTGCCGGATTATATAATGAAACTGGGATAGAGCTTGTAGGGGTGACAAAGGAGAGTGCATTAAAAGAGCTTGACGGGATAGTGATTACATCAGGGGTACACAAGGATTTTAGTGCTTTAAAGGCAGGGGCGGCAGAATATGCTTTAAAAAACGGAGTGCCGTGCTTGTTGATTGGGGATGGGATGGTTTATGGGATAGGGGGGATGGATTATAACAAGGAGATAAAGGGGGCTAGCTATAAGCATAGCAGATTAGGATTGATAGAGAGTGAGCTAAGCGGCAGGATGCACAGTATTTATGGTGAAAAAAGCATAAGAATGAGGCATCATAATTTGATTAGGATAGAAAGAGGGCAAGTTGAGACAGATAAAAATTTAGAGGTGCTAGGGGTTACTGAAGATGGGGATGCGGCGGCATATATGCATAAGACGCACAGGTTTTTTGCAGGGGTGTCGTTTTTGCCGCAGTTTGGCTCGTGCATTAATGAGCCTAACAAAATATTGATAGAATTTGTCAACCAAATTAAAGAAGCTAAAGGGAAATAAATTAAAAGCAATGAAAAACATATATTCTTTATATAGAAATCGTTTGGTAGAAATTTCTGGTAGGTCTAGGTCTTTATATGCTAAGGGCATATCAAAGCGTCAAAGCTATAATTTGGGCAAGCTGTTTGAAAATAGCGATGAGGCAAAGGCTTTTGTTGAATTTTTGTGGAATGGAAATGTCAGAAAGTTTAAGCTATTTAATGGCAATCAGACTGTGGATTTACTCAAAGGTGTGCCGCAAGAATTACACAAAAAAACTGTAGATAAAGAGCATAATGAGCTAAGGGCTGTGCAGCGTGAGATGGATAATTTAGAGCGAGAGACTGGGCGGTATGAGCTATTTGTGGGCTATCCATATGTGGTGGGGCATTTTGGCACAAGCACAGTCAAAGCACCTTTGATTTTGTTTCCTGCTAGGATAGATGATGAAAAGGGGATAGAGCTAGAGATTTTGCGAGAAGAGCCTGTTGTATTAAACAAGGTTTTTTTGCTTGCATATGCAAAAGAGCATAGGATAGATATTGAGGAGTTAAACACAGAGTTTAGCGGCAATTTGTCAAACGATTTTGCGGATTTAAAAACGCTTTTAGAGTATCTAAAGCTAAAAGGAATCAATTTAAAGCCATGCAAAAACAAGGGTATATTGGATATTGAAAAGGCAAAGGAGAGCTATCCAAAAGAGGATATAGAAATAAAGAATTTTTGCGTTTTGGGGCGGTTTCCGCTTGCAAATGCAATCTATCATGATTATAGGCAGATGGAAAAAAACAAGCTGTCTTCGCCAGCGATTGATGTGTTGTTAAAGACTAAGGATGTCAAAACAAAAAACAAGTATCAGGGTGGAATTTATAATGTAAAGCAATTAGACTTTGCACAAGAAGAGGCAATAGACAGCATAAACAAATACAACAATGTGGTGATATATGGGCCTCCGGGGACAGGCAAATCTCAAGTAGTTACAAACATTATTTCTGATGCGATTGCAAAGGGCAAAAAGGTGTTGATGGTGTCGCAAAAAAGGACAGCCTTGGATGTTGTATACAATCGCTTGGGGCATTTATCGCACAAGGTGATGATGATTCCTGATCCTGAAAAATCAAAAAATGAGGTGTATGAAAAAATCAGACATCGCTATCAACAGGTATTAAAACACAAAAATACCTTTGATGGCAATGCACTTGAAAACATCAATAAAAACATAGACATAGAGATTGGGCAGCTGCAAACAATATCTGACACGCTGTTTACTCCTACTAATTTTGGCACGCATCTTCAAAAGATGTATCTAAAAAGTGCCCGCCTAGGCAAAAATTCACTAGACTATCATGTGCATGAAAAGATGAAAGATACTGTTCTTATGCACATGGATTATGCTACGCTTGATGAGGCAACAAAGTCTATAAGACAAAAGAATACTGCCGATTTATTTTATAATCACTATTTGCTAGCAAAAGAAAATCCCATAATAGAGTTTATTAAAACGGGGCTTAATATTGATCAAATCAATCGCATAAAAAACTATGTTCAGCACCTTTTAAGCGGCAATATACTGCCTTTCAATCTATCAAAATATCAATACAGCCGTTATATGATGGTATATAGCCTTGAAGATCATTTTGCAAACTTAAAGCCGCTTGCAAATATGATTGTAAATCTAGAGCAGCCCAAGCTTGCAAAAAGGGCAAGGTTTAGCGGAGTAGTGCCTCTTTTGTGGCCTAGCTATCCGTTTTTTAAGCGTGCTTTAAACAAAAAACGCAGAGAGGTTACAAATAAATTAGATATAGCAAGGCAAGCAGTAAGGCATTATGTGACAGAGTTTGATTTATTAAAAACCGTGCTAGAGCCAGACGGCTTTGCAATGGTGCTAGACAATATAACATATGGCAATAACAAGTTCTTAAAAAAATTGTCTAGTGCATTAGATGACTATATGACGCTAAAGGATGTAATCTTTAGTTTAAAATCATTAAATGAAATAGAGCGTGTCATACTTGATTTTGCGTTTGATATTACTGAAAATAAAAAAGACTTTGTGGCGGTGACAGAGTCAGTGCTTCCAGTCAGAGTATATCATGAAATTGTGCGTGAAGAAAAATTAAAAGAAACAGAGCTTGCCAAAACCATTGTATATGATGATATAAAAAACAGGATAATCGCACTAAAGCAAGAAAAAATGACGCACAATATTGATTGCGTTTATGATAAATTTAATGACGATTTTAAAAGCCTGTGGACACACAATCAAGAGGCTGCAAAAAACTTTTTGCATCAAATGGGCAAGCAGCAAAAGGCGTGGCCTATTAGAAAGCTGTTCTCTCATTTTGAGCAGCATTTATTAAATTTGTTTCCGTGCTGGATGCTCTCCCCTGAAGCAGTGTCTCAAGTGCTGCCCCTAAAGCCAGATTTATTTGATTTGGTGCTTTTTGATGAGGCGTCTCAAGTCTTTATTGAAAGCACTATTCCTGCGATTTATCGTGCTAAATCAGTAGTAGTATCAGGTGACAACAAGCAGCTTAAGCCTACTAATGTGTTTATTAAAAGATATAGCGGCAACGACAATGCTATTGAGGACTTAAGCCTATCAGATCAAGCAGCAATAGAAGTAGAAAGCCTTTTAGACCTAGCAACATCAAGACTAAGTCAAGCGCATTTGACATATCATTATAGAAGCAAATATGAAGAATTAATCAGTTTTTCTAACTATGCTTTTTATGAAGGGCGGCTGCAAATTGCCCCTAATGCTGCCAAATCAAAAGGCTATCGCCCTATTGAAAGAATTAAGGTAGGTGGCAAGTGGGAGAAAAGACGCAACATAATAGAGGCAGAAAAAGTAGTGGACATTGTGGCAGATATTTTTAAGACTAGAAAAAATAATGAGTCTATAGGGATAGTTAGTTTTAATATGGATCAGCAAGAGTGCATAGAAGAGCTTTTTGACAAGCGGTGTGCAAAAGACGCTGCGTTTAAACTAGCATACAATGCAGAGCTAAACAGGATAGAGGATGGCGAGTATGTAGGGCTGTTTATTAAAAACTTAGAAAATGTGCAAGGTGATGAGCGGGATATTATTATTTTTTCTATTGGATATGCAAAAAATGATGGGGATAAATTGACGGCTAACTTTGGGTCGCTATCTATGGCTGGGGGTGAAAACAGGCTTAATGTGGCGATTACTAGGGCAAAGCAAAAGATTTTTGTGGTGACAAGTGTTGAACCAGAGGATTTTAGCACTATAGATAATTCTAAGAATTTAGGGCCAAAATTGTTTAAAAAGTATTTGCAATATGCAAGAGCTGTGTCAAACAAAGAGACAGAAGAGGCAAAGATTATTTTAAATTCACTATTGACAGTCAAGCGAGAGGATGAGGATATTAATTTAATCAAGATGGAAGAAGACATTAAGGCGGAGCTAGAAAAGCAAGGATATTTGGTGGAACTAGGGCTAGGGGATGCTGAATATAAGCTTAGCTTGGCGATATATGACAAGGGGCTTGATAAATATGTGTTGGGGCTAGAGTGTGATTATGCGGCGTTTAATTCTAGTGAGTCTGTATTAGAAAGAGATGTATATAGAAACGCCTTTTTAGAGAGCAGGGGCTGGAAAATAATGAGGGTATGGTCAAGGGATTATTGGACAAACAAGCCAGCATTAATTGGTGCTATTATTAAAGAGATAGAAAAGCAAAAGTTGATGATAGCAGAGCAAAAGGGCGGCAAAAAAGCAAGCCTTGCACCTATGCCTAAAAAGAAGTAATTTTTAATATTGCTTATTGCATGATGTCATTGTGTCATTTGTTGCAGGTTTTAAGCATATATTAATGTATGGAAATTAAACAAACAATAGGGGCGGCAGCTGCACCTAAGGTAAAGCTGCCGCACGCTATCAATCTAGAGGCAAGAAGCAAAGCAGTGTTGTCGGGTGTTGAAAATGTGCTGGGTGCGTCAGAGGAGATTGTAAATCTAGTTAGCTCAGAGGGCACACTAAGCATTTTTGGCAAGGGGCTAAAGATTCAAAAATTCAACATTGAAGATGGAACGCTTGTTTTAGAAGGAAGCATTGATTCTATAAAATATGCTGCGGTAAAAGCTCCTTTATTAAAGCGATTATTCAAATAATATGCTAAATCAAATAATAATTTTTGCATCCTCACTGGTCTTAGGCTTTTTAGCGTGGCTAGCGTTTTTGCTAATATCCAAATTGTCCAAAAGGCTTAAGAATAGGGCGGCTACCATCACGATAGAGTTTTTGGTGGCTGGGATTTTTGTGTGCATGTTTGCGGGCATTTTGTTTTTTTTAAACAATGGAGTGCTGGCATTTTTTCCCATAATAGCATTAATAAAAGGAGTGCTTTTAGGAAGTCTAATAACAAAACCCACAAAAAAATAAAGGGCTTGCCGATTAATAGGTGCAAGCCCTTTTATGGTTGGGTTGGTGGTAATGACTGAAAGACGAAGTATTAATGATTAATGATTAATGAGGGTTGAATTTAAATTTATTAATAAAGCAAAGATTTCTCGCCTACGGCTCGAAATGACATGAATTAGAATGGGTTTCGTTCTAGTAGTGAGAACAATTAAACTAAAGCGTCATTTCGAGTGAAACGAGAAATCTTTGCTTTATTTAACATGAATGGGCAATATATGGAAAATTGTAGGGGCGAACGCCCTCGTTCGCCTGTGGTGTTGGGATATTGTTGGGGTATGTGGCGAAACCCGTAGGGGCGACCTGTGGTCGCCCGTGCTGCTGTTATAACCGATACACGGGCGAACAAAGTTCGCCCCTACAAAAATGTGTTTCTATATCGGGCGTTCGGGGATAAGCCCCTACGGGTTTCCCCAAAACGGGTTGTGTCAACACATGGGTAGGCGAACGAGGCGTTCGCTCCTACGGAAAATGTGTATCTATATCGGGCGAACAAAGTTCGCCCCTACGAGTTTCTCAAAAATAGGTTATCCCATTTAATTACAACCAGCCCAGTATAAACATATCTAAGAACAAGAAGATGGATAGTGCCAATAGATAGATGGCAAACATATTAAAAGATAGCAGCAGCTTTTTTAGCATGAATTTTATTGCAAATAGCCCCGACAAAAAGGCGGCTAAAAACCCAAAGATTAAAGGCAGGATGGTCACACCTGCCATGCTTAAGCCGTTTCCGCTTAGCTCTAAAATAGACGAGCCTATTATGATGGGGATAGAGATCAAAAAAGAAAAGCGAGCGATGGTGGTTTTTTCGTTTCCTAGCATCATGCCCGTAGAGATGGTGCTGCCGCTTCTTGACAGCCCTGGCAGTGCTGCAAACCCTTGCACACAGCCTATGATGGTGGCATCAATAAAGGATACACTTTTTAAAGACTCATGATAGTTGATGTTTTTAAAAAGTGTATCCTTTATTGATGCCACCATCATAG
>Ga0209755_10000201_pt1 | contig 115002 bp, 109 predicted proteins | sample TergutCo191P1_FD_187301 | JGI IMG/M metagenome (GOLD analysis project Ga0209755, IMG submission 187301) | Cornitermes sp. P1 segment gut microbial communities from Petit-Saut dam, French Guiana - Co191P1 (SPAdes) (version 2) | ecosystem: Host-associated > Arthropoda: Insects > Digestive...
CAAACTGGCCCTAAGCAGAGAGCCATCTGATTCGAGCGGGCCCCCAATGTGTGGTAATTAATACCTAAAAACTTTAGGAGGTGCGGCCATAAAAGCGAAGATTAGAGCTAAGCAAGTTGTTCAATTACTGTTACTTCTTTTAGCATTCGCAACATTTATACAGTTAGTAGACGTTTAAGAATTTAAAGCTTTCCTCACCCCGGCTCGTGCCCGTGACAGCCGGGATTTTACCGTTCCGACGGTAATTTTTAATGCATCAGCAAGCTCCTCGTAGGATAGGCCCTGCATGTCCCTTAAAATCAGCACCATGCGGTGGTCGTCGGGAAGTTTTTTTATGGCGGCAAGAACTTCCTGTACGCGCTCATTGGCCTCGGCGGATTCTTCTGCGGAGGGTAGGGGAGCTGTTGGCGTAGTTTCGGTCAATTCCGTGGTTTGGGGGCGGCGTTTTCGCAGGGCGTCCAAGCATGTGCGGGCGGTTACGGTACAAATCCAGGCTTTTAGGCTGCCGTTTTCGGGCAAAACAACACGAGACAGGCCGTTGTAAATTTTTATGGTGGCGTCCTGCGCGGCGTCTAGGGCGTCCTCGGAATTATTAAAATATCTGTAAGCGACATGGTAAATAAGCCGTTCGTAGCGGCGGATGATTTCTTCAAAAGCTGGAGAGTCGGCGTGCTGGTTGCCCGCACCAAGTTCGTGTTGGGCGGCTGCCAGCAATTTTACATCATCTATTTGAAGGGTTTCGCGCATGTGGTATTTCCTTTCTTTGGTAATTACCAAAGGCACAAAAATAACCCAGGATACCGGTCCTATATTTTGACACCTAGCCTTAGGCTAGGTGGGTGTCCGCAACAAGACTTCCGCCTTCCACTCGAAGAGGCACGACGTAGGAATTGCAATAAATAGGACTCCCGTTTTGCGTCTGTAGGTTCAAAATAATAGGGTATCGAGCATCCCAGGCTCTGTGGCGACATTATAAACTGTGGGCAGCGGGAATTCAAGAAGAAAAATTTCGCAAAATTTGTAATATGTCTTCTTGAATCTGATTTTTTAAAACGTCTAAGGAATCGAAATGGCGTTCAGTGCGTATGAATTGCAAAAATTCTACTTTAATAAACTCGCCGTACAAATCGAAATCCAGCGGCATATTTAAAATATGTGTCTCCACCGACCGTTTTTTTGCCAAACCGGTTGGCTCACTGACGGTAGGGCGCAGACCAATATTGGTGATGCTGTCCAAACCCACGCCACGAATAAATGTGCGGGTAGCATAAACCCCGTCGGCGGGCAAAAATTTTTTATCATCCGGGTAAAAATTAAGAGTGGGAAAACCCAAGGTGCGCCCAAGCTGGCGGCCTTTTTCGGTGGTTCCAATAGCAAAAAAAGGGAAACCAAGAAGTTGCGCGGCCTCCGGCAGACGATTCCCGGCAAGTAATTTCCGAATCAGTGAAGTGGAAATCCCCTGCCCGTTGGCTTCCATCACCCGGAAAACAAAAACGCCCGCACCATATTTCGCGGCTTCATTGCGCAGGGTTTCCACCGTGCCCTCGCGGTTCTGGCCAAAGCGGTAATCCTCGCCGACGATGATTTCGCGGGCATCATATTCGCAAAACAGCTTTTTGCAAAAGGCGGCAGGGGAGAGCGCGGCAAACTCTGCGTCAAAGGGGCAAGTAAAAACATGCTCCAGCTCGCATTCTTCAAATAAGTACAATCGTTCCGCTTGAGTAAACAGCGGCTTATAGTCCGAATGCCCAAGCACCGTAAAAGGATGAGGCTCAAACACCATAACGGCGGAAGCCAGCCCTGATTCTTTTGCGCGGCGGACGGTTTCCCCAAGCAAAGCCCGGTGACCCCTGTGAATGCTTTCGAATTTGCCAATCGCAAGCACTACCACTATAACATAACCTCCGGGCGTAGATTATTACCCTCCCGGCGGAACAGCCCCAAAATACGGCCATAGTCCTTGAGCCAGCATTTTTGGCCGGCTTCCAAAGGCTGATTTATTTTCACTAAATCCAGAGGCAAAGAGTTTCCGTTGGACGCCCGCGTTAAACCCTCCGGTTTTAGTAGCGCGGTGGGATAGGGGAGCACTTGGTCAACGGGCAAAATCAATCCGCCAAGGCTGAAATCCTCGGCGGCGGCTTTGATTTCCTCCAGCGTATATGCTCTTTCGATTGAGAAAATTCCGCTTCGAATACGCTTCAAATGACCCATTGCCGCGCCGCAAACCAAGGCCTCGCCTATATCCACGCACAGGCTTCTGATATAAGTACCCTTCGAGCAGGTGACCTCGATGGTGAACCGGCTTTCGCCAAAATCCAAAATTTTTATGTCATGTATAACAACCGGCCTTAACGGACGCTCGACAGTTTTTCCCTTTCGAGCCAGCTCGTATAATTTTTTTCCGTTAATTTTTACGGCGGAATACATCGGAGGAGTCTGCAAATATTCCCCGCGATTTTCAAATTTAAAGGACTCCACCACAGCCGCGATTTTCTCTTGGTCGTTAGTCACATCGTCTGTTTGGGACAAAATCGTGCCCGTCATGTCCCCAGTGTCCGTTGTCACACCCAAAACAACTTCAGCCACATATGTTTTATCCGCAGAGGTTATATAGTGGGCAAGCTTTGTAGCCCGTCCCAAGCAAACCGGCAGAACACCCTCCGCCTCCGGGTCAAGCGTGCCGGTGTGGCCGGCTTTTTTCCCTACGACTTTTTTCAAAATGGCCACAACGTCATGAGACGTATAACCTTTTTCTTTATAGACATTTATTATACCCGGGTTGCTTTCCATGGTGTAGACCATGATTTCCTGTTCAATCAAATCCATTGTGCGCGCCATTGTCTCCTCAATAGAGCAACCGACTACTGTCGCCCCCGCCGCAAGCGGATGGCCTCCGCCGCCTAAAGCCGTCGCGACGCGCCCCATGTGTGGCCCCTTCGAACGCAGGCTTACCTTGACCTCGTTTTCTGCGTGCCTTTCGTATACCAAAACAGCTGCCAGCGCGCCACGGGTGTCCCTCAAGTATTCCACTACACCGTCCAAATCGGAAGGGTCCGCGCCTACATCGGCAAGCATGTCCCGCGTCATGTAGGAATACACAATCCGACCATCTACGGACTGTGCGGCATTCATCATGGTAATGCCCATGGCCTTTCCCGCGACAAAACGATGTTTGTACATCAATTCGTTATAAATTTCCGTAAAGGGTATGCCCATATCCATCAGACGTGCGGCAATTTCCATGGTTGATTTGCGCGTGACCACATACCTAAAGCCCCCCGTATCGCTTACCATCCCAGCATAAATAGCCGACGCGATATCCGCGGTCGGCTTAGTCAGAAACTCTATGATGCGAAAGACCATTTCGCTTGTGGATGATGCCGTCGGTTCAATGTAATTGAGCTGCGCAAAGCCCTTGTTTGTCTCGTGATGGTCTATGCAAACGGTAATTTCAGCGCGGTCAAAAAGACTTTTAGCCGAGCCAAGCCGTTCCAGGTCGGCGCAGTCCAATGCTACAAAAACCTCTACCGGAAAATCCTCCGTCAGGCGCGGATACATAAAATGTCGCCCCGGAATGACATTATATTTTTGCGGATAAGGCTCCAGCGCGACATGAACCTTTTTGCCCATTTTCTCCAAGGCCAAAGCCAACCCGAAGCAAGAACCGATAGCGTCGCCGTCCGGACCGTTGTGCCCGGCAAGCACAAAACTTTCACGTTCGCGAAATAATTCGATAATCTGCTTCATAGGATAAACACATTCTTTCAATTCTCACCGGAATTTACTGATTCAATCAGCTTGCGCATTCTCATGCCATGCTCGATTGAGTCGTCGTACTCGAATTTGATTTCCGGTGTCTGGCGTAGATTAATTGTTTCGGCGATGCGCCGACGTATAAACCCGGTTGCCCGGTGAAGGGCGTCCATAGTGGATTTTTGCTCGTCAGAGTTCCCCAAAATACTGACGGAAATTTTGCAATGCTTTAAATCCGAAGTTGTTTCCGATTTGACCACGCTGACCACTGCGCCGATGCGCGGGTCAGAAAGTTCCGAACGGATAACATTGGCTGTTACGCGGGCGATTTCGTCATTAATACGGGTGATGCGAGTTTTCATCGGGGAATCTCCTCCATGACATAGGCTTCTACTTTGTCCCCCTCTTTGATGTCGTTGTAATTTCTAAAAAGCATACCGCATTCGTAACCATGATTGACCTCGCGGACATCGTCCTTGAAGCGTTTGAGTGTATCCAAATGCCCGTCGTAGACTACGCGACCGTCGCGAATAAGGCGAACCTGGGCATTGCGGGTGATTTTGCCGTCGGTGACATAACATCCGCCGATTGTGCCGATGCCGGATGCTTTGAAGATTTGGCGAATTTCGGCTTGGCCAAGGACTTTCTCTTCGAATTCCGGGTCAAGCATACCCTTCATGGCGGCCTCGATATCGTCGATTGCGGAGTAAATTACGCTGTACAAGCGCACGTCCACGTTTTCGGATTCGGCAACGGATTTCGCCGAAGTATCCGGGCGCACGTTGAAACCGATTATGATTGCATTGGATGCGGATGCCAGCATTACGTCGGATTCTGTGACTGCACCAACGCCTGTGTGGATGATTCGCACACGAACCTCCGGGTTGGTGAGTTTTTCCAAACTTCCGCGCAGGGCTTCAACAGAACCTTGAACGTCGGCTTTTACTACTATATTTAAGTCCTTCACCTGTCCGGCTTGGATTTGGTTGAACAAATCGTCCAGCGAAACCTTGCCTTGGGTGGCTTTTATCATATTTTCGCGGCCCTTGGCTACAACGGTTTCGGAGAGCTGGCGAGCCTGCTTGTCGCTTTGGGCGGCGTAGAGAACATCACCCGTGGCGGGGACATCATGCAAGCCGATGATTTCCACCGGGGTGGATGGGCCGGCTTCTTTTAAACTGCGGCCGCCGCCGTCAACCATTGCCCGAACCTTTCCGAAGCACGCGCCGGCTACAACGGGGTCACCTACACGCAACGTGCCCTCCTGCACCAGAACCGTGGCCACGGGGCCGCGGCCTTTGTCCAGCTTGGCCTCGATGATGCTTCCGCGGGCGGGTTTGTTGGGGTTGGCTTTAAGCTCCTTCATTTCTGCTGCCAGCAGAATCATTTCAAGCAGCGTGTCGATGCCTTCTTTTTTCAATGCCGACACGGGAACGGTAATTGTCGCGCCGCCCCAATCTTCCGGCTGAAGGCCTTTTTCGGTCAATTCTTGTTTAACGCGGTCAGGGTTTGCACCGGCTTTATCCATTTTATTAATGGCAACGATGATTTCAACACCGGCTGCCTTGGCGTGGTTAATAGCTTCCACGGTTTGAGGCATAACACCGTCATCGGCGGCCACGACCAGAATTGCAATATCCGTAACCTGTGCACCGCGCATACGCATGGCTGTAAAAGCCTCGTGACCGGGGGTGTCCAGGAAAGTGATGCGTTTATTATCGTTGTCGCGCAATTTTACGCTGTACGCGCCGATGTGCTGGGTAATTCCCCCGGCTTCTGACTGCTGTACGCTGGCGTCGCGGATAACATCCAAAAGTGAAGTTTTTCCGTGGTCAACATGGCCCATTACAACCACAACCGGCGGGCGCGGAAGAAGAGATTCTTCGTCGTCCGGGGCGTTGGAGAATGCTTGCTCGAATACGTCAACTTCTACATATTCTTCCACAAGTACACCAAAGGTTTCGGCCACATGAGACGCCGTTTCGAAATCTACTGTTTGGTTGGCCGTTACCATTACGCCTTTTTTCATTAAAATCTTGATGATGTCTGCGTTGGAGCGCAGCAGCTTTTCAGCCAAATCGCGCACGGTAATTTCCGCTGCAACGGTGATTAATGAAACCGTGGGTTGCGGACGCGCAGGCATTATACGCTTTGGCGGTTTGCGACTGCCGCCTCTGCGGTCTAGAGCCTGACGATTTTCCTTGCGACCTGTATCTTTTTTATCCTTTTTGGCGGAGCTTTCAAATTGACTGCGTGTCCATATGTTGCGCGTGGTATCTTTGGCCGGTTCAGGCTTTTTGTCGTCTTTGCGAGGCCCGCCAAAACCGCCGGGGCGATTGCCCTGGCCTGGACCACCTCCTGGTCTTCCTCCGGGCGTACCGCCCGGGCGATTGCTGTAACCGCCTTGGCCGCCACCGGGACGATTGCCATATCCGCCACCTTGGCCGGGCGGCCGGTTTCCACCTTGCGGACGATTATTACCAAAGCCCGGCGTGCCTTGCGGGCGATTACCGTATCCGCCGCCTTGACCTTGACCACCACCAGTACGATTAAATCCGGGCCTACCGTCACGTGGCGGACGTGAATCCGGGCGGCCTTGGCCATCCGGGCGATTGCCTGTGTAGGTCGGCCTCGGGCCTCGTGACTGACCGTCCCGTGATTGACCATCTCGCGGTGGACGATAATCCGGGCGACCTTGACCTCCGCGCCGCTGCTCCCGAGGTAATTCCGAGGGGCGCGATGATTCCGATGTTTCGGCGGCGACGGTATGCGTAGCGGCTTCCGGCCGCGGGGGTAGGGGCTTACCTTCCTGGCCAAGTGGGCGCGGTCTTGAACGGGGCGGCAATGGTTTGCCGTCCTCGCCTAAAGGCCTTGGGCGTGGCGGAAGGGGTTTGCCATCCGGCCCAAGAGGGCGCGGACGACGCGGTAACGGTCTGCCATCCTCACCGAGTGGTCTTGGGCGTGGCGGAAGGGGTTTGCCGTCCGGTCCAAGAGGGCGCGGGCGACGCGGTAATGGCCTGCCGTCCTCGCCGAGTGGTCTTGGCCGGGACGGTAGGGGTTTGCCGTCCAGCCCCAGAGGGCGCGGGCGCGGCGGAAGGGGTTTGCCATCTGGCCCCAGGGGGCGAGGGCGCGGCGGAAGGGGTTTGCCATCCGGTCCCAATGGTCTTGGGCGTAGAGGCAATGGCTTGCCGTCCTCGCCAAGAGGCCTTGGACGTGTCGGAAGGGGGCTACCCTCCGGGTCAAGAGGTCGCGGACGAGGCGGCAATGGCTTACCATCCTTGCCAGCGGTCCGGGGTTTCGGCTCGCTGTCGCCCTTTTCCTGAGGCGGCCTCTTAATTTCCCTCTTCAGCCGGGATACATCGTCTTCGTCCAAGGAACTCATGTGGGTGGATACGGATTTGCCATACTCCTCCATTTTTGTGATGATTTCTTTACTGCTTAATTGCAGCTCCTTGGCTAATTCGTGAACACGAATTTTTGGCATCAAGCCACCTTACCTTTCCACTTCCGCCTTATACAAATGTATCAATTGCACATATATTTCAGGCTGAAAGCTGCATTTCATAGAACGCTCCAGCCCTTTGGATTTTTGTGCTTTTGTTAAACAAGCAATGCTGCGGCAAACATACACGCCTCGCCCGGAGGCCTTGGCACTGCGGTCGATTGCGAGAACACCGCCGCTGAATACTATGCGAACCAAAATCGCTTTGTCCTTTTTTTCGCGGCAACCTACGCAACGTCTTTGGGGCGTTTTACCCGTCTGTGCTTTCGGCTTGGGTTTCATCATACTCGTCATAGTATTCATCTTCATAATATTCGTCATCGTAGTATTCATCATCGTATTCATCGTCATAGTATTCGTCATCGTAGTATTCATCATCGTATTCATCGTCATAGTATTCGCTTTCCGCAGCCTCTATGGCTGTCTCGAGCTGCGCTTCCGGCTCTTCCTCATAAAACTCGGCGTAGGCGGCTTCCATTTCGGCGGCGGAGGCTTCTTCCTCCGGTGTGGGAGGAAGCTGTTCCGGCTCGGGGAAAATTAGGAAGTCCGTTCCGCGGGCTTGGGATTCGCTTTTGATATCTATACGCCACCCCGTCAAACGTGCCGCCAGACGGGCGTTCTGCCCCTCCTTGCCGATTGCAAGTGACAGCTGATGGTCGGGCACGACAACACGCGCCATCGTTTCGTGCTGGTTTGTTGCGACGGTTACAACTTTACTGGGACTTAGGGCGTGGGCAATATATTTTGCCGGGTCTTCGTTCCAAAGTATAATATCCAGCTTCTCACCGCGGAGCTCCGAGCTGATTAAATTCACGCGCTGGCCATTTTGCCCAACGCACGCGCCGATTGGGTCAACGTGAGGATGCCGCGTATATACCGCAATCTTACTGCGGTTTCCGGCCTCTCGCGCTATAGATTTAATTTCAACGATTCCGTCGGTTACTTCGGGCACTTCCTGCTCAAACAACTTATTCAGAAGCTCCGGATGGGTACGGGATACATTGACAATAGGGCCTTTGCTGTTTTGCTTAACTTCTAATACATACACTTTTAAACGGTCGCCAAACTGATATGATTCCCGGGGCATTTGCTCACCGGGGGGCATGACGGCTTCTAAGCGGCCAAGGCTTACCATTACGTTGCGACGGTCACGCCGCTGGACGATTGCCGTTACTACGTCGTGCTCCTTGCCGATGTATTCGTTATATAAAATCTCCCGCTCTGCCTCGCGGAATTTTTGGACTACTACCTGCTTTGCCGTTTGCGCCGATATCCGCCCGAAATTTTTGGGCGTGGCGTCTACCTCCACTGTGTCGCCTATTTCGAGTTGTGGGTTGATTGACCTAGCGTCCTCTTGGCTTATTTGAAGCATCTGGTCTTCCACGATTTCTGAAACTGTTTTGGCAGCCAGCACTGTATATTCGCCTGTTTCGCGGTCTATAACCACGCGCACGTTGGTGTTCTGACCAAGCTGCTTTTTGCACGCCGACACCAACGACGCTTCTATGGCTTCGAATATTATTTCCTTATCTATGCCCTTTTCATGAGACACTTGTGACAACGCATCTATTAATTCCCTGCCGTTAGCCATTAGTTCCTCCCTTGTAATACATTAAAGACCAGCCTACACGCCGCTACTTGATTTTGCCCGAAGACCCATTCCTGCCCGTCTGCGTCGGTCAGTTTGATTGTCCCGGATTCGTATCCTGATAAAATTCCCGTAAATTTTTTGCGCCCGTCTACAGGCGAATGCGGCGAGTACAGTTTAAGCGCGACTTTTTCTCCAATATGCCGGGCAAAGTGCGCGGGTTTTACGAGTTTGCGCTCTATTCCGGGTGAGCCTACCTGCAGCCTGTAGGTATCGGGAATAGGGTCGCACTCATCCAAGACCGCTTCCACCGCACGGCTTACCCGTTCGCAATCGTTGAGGTCAACTCCGCCGTCCTTGTCGATGTATAACCGCAGAATACGGTCTCCGCCTTCTTTTACATACTCCAAGTCGTACAGCTCTACACCGCAGGCTTCCACAACCGGCGCAACCAACGACTCCAGCTGAGTTGTCATAACATGCTCCTTCCACGGCTTTGGAACCCTCATGTTAAAACTCCGCGCATAAGATAAGAGCGGGCAGGCACCCGCTCTTCCGTCACTGTAGCTATGTTTACATTTTTTATATTATCATAGTTTTCCTGTGTTGGCAATCATTTTTTTAAAGAATTTGTATTTTTATTGAAATTAAAACATCGCATGTATGGCATCTGAATAAATTCCTTTTATCGTAGGCCTCAAATGCGGATGCTGGTCAACCAAAAGACGGGCCTGTATGCCTGAGTTGATTTCCATGATTGAAAGCTCACCTGCCGGGGATTCGGCAATATCAATGGTTGCGAAATTTATATCAATACATGTTGCTGCAAGGACTGCTAATTTGGCAAGCTTTTTTTTTGTGGCGTCCGACGAAATTTCAAAAGCCGTTGCCCCTTGGGAAAGGTTGTGTTGCCAAGTCGTGCCAGCGGCTTTCCCATAAGCGAAGCGGTATTTTCCATTCAAATAGAATACGCGGTATTCTGTTTCGATTTCTTGGTATGGGCTTAACGCCGCATCTGGGTGGGTTGCGAAAATGGCAAAAATGGCGCATTCCAGCGCGTGGACGGTTGCGCAATAGTATACGTCCTCACCCCTTGTGCCATTGTTGGGCTTAACAACCAGCTTTTGATTGTTTGACTCAAAGTAGGCGAGAGCACGGGTCAGTGAGCCGTTCGGGCTTGCCCACTCGCCCCGGCGCAGAGGGTTGAGTAGAAGCTTATGCGGGACGGCCGGTATGCCGCTGTTGTGAAGCAGCGTATAGCAGGCGGTTTTGTCGCAGGCGATGCGGTCCGCCACCGCGCTGTTGATATCCCAATACGGGCCGAAAATATGCCGAGATACTCCATTTTTTGTCAGGCGCAGAACATACTCCTGCGATAACAGCTCAAGGGTTATGCTTTCCTCTCTGCAAACTTCCTTTATAAAATCACGCGGTGAATTCATGGGTTATTTCATGCCTCCTTTATCGGCGTCACAAAACGGTTGGTGCAAAAATTCGCAAGCAAATTTTCAAACTTGCAGTCCTTTTGCAGCCTGCATTCACCGCAACGTGGGCTGCGCGATGCGCATATTTGGCGGCCATGGGTTATAATTTGCTGGTTATATTGTATCCAATATGTCTTGGGCAAAATCTCCATCAGCTCAAATTCGATTTTTTCCGGGTCGCTGTGATTGGCAAGCCCCAGCCGGTTGGACACACGCTTTACATGGGTATCCACCACAATGCTGGGAATTTTGAAGATATGCCCGCGTACAACGTTTGCCGTCTTGCGCCCCACGCCGCTGAGGGCGGTGAGGGATTCTATGTCCGACGGAAGCTCGCCGTTGTGCTCGCTTAGTAGTTTCCGTGCACTCGCCTGAAGATGCCGCGCTTTCGCCCGAAAAAATCCCGTCGAGTGGACGGCCTTTTCCAACAGGGAAATTTCCGCGCACGCAAAAGCCGCCAGCGACGGGAAGTCAGCAAAAAGACTTGCTGTCACCTGATTGACCCTTGCATCCGTACACTGCGCACTCAAAATCGTAGCAAACAGCAACTGCCACGGCTGTTCATAGTTCAAAAAGCACACTCCATCGAAAGGATACAGTCTGTCCAGCGTTTTCAAAATTCGGGATACCTTGGCTTTCATATCCACCTCCGCGACAAGCCGTGCAAAATTATTCCAACGGCCACCCCAACGTTTAATGATTCGCACTTTTTATTCATTTTAATACTGACTCTAATGTCGCACATATTTAGCAGCTCGTTGTTTACGCCGTCGCTTTCGTTGCCCACTAAAACGGCCCATCGGTCGTTTGCCTTGAAGTCATGTAAATCTATACCCTCTTTTACATCTGTTCCAATAATTTGATAGCCTTGCTCTTTTAATTCCAAAATAAAATCCTTTATGGGCTTTTTGATAATGTTTAAATGAAAAATCATCCCCTGTGTTGCTTGAATCAACTTTTGATTGTAAGTGTCCACGCAGTTATTTAACACAACCGTGTCAACATCAAAAGCCGCCGCGCTTCTGATGATTGTGCCCAAATTGCCGGGATGGTGGATTTGATCAATCAGCAAAATGTTATTTTTACAGCCGCGCTCTTCTTGTTGGAAGCAGATGCCTATTATCTTTGTAGGAGTCGCGAGAGACGATAATTTTTCCATTACTTCATATGTTACCTGATGCGTTTTTACATCAAAACGGGTGCTTTTTTCCGTTGTGATTATTTCTTTTAGGCAATTTGCCTTAAAGGCCTCCTCGACCAGATGAAAGCCCTCCGCCAAAAAAAGCTTTTGTTTATCCCTGTCGGCTTTATTTTTAAGCTTGCACCACTGCGTTACCTTGAAATTTTTTAGGGAATTAATTACAGCCACAGTTTTCATCTCCTATAGCAAAAGACATTTGCTATTTGTTAGCATACTTCAGGCCGCGCTTTTCGGCGCGAAATACAAAATACCCGCCGATTTCGATTATCTTAACCCCGCCAAATATGGCGGTCAGTTTGTTTTTGTACCAGTCTTTTCTTTTTGTAACCATAAGCATCTGACCGCCGACTTGCAGGCGGTTAAAACCTTTTTCAATAAAATGCTTGGGCACGGAAAAATCCGCGTGGTAGGGCGGATTGGATAATATATGAGTGAAATCTTTTTCATGAATATCCCGGAATCCGTCGCTTTGAATTATCCTTACCCCGCTTACCTGGTTTTTTTCGGCGTTTATTTTGGAGAGGGCTATGCACTTCTTATTAATGTCGCTCATAAAAACATTTTTCTCACCAATTAGCCTTGCGGCGTAAATTCCCACTACTCCGTATCCGCATCCCAGATCCAACAGTTTAACACCTGATATCAGGTGTGCGACCGAAAGCATTGTAAGGGTTCCTTTGTCTATACCAAGGGGCGAAAATATGGTGCTGGAGGTTTCAAAGGACAGCTTTATGCCGTTAATGTCTGCCTCAATCATTTGAACCGGCTCCTTCCAAAGGGTATAATACACGAAGGTTTGGACATTTTCCAGGAGGCAAACATGAGATTTGTATTAGACGTACACTGTCACACGGTAGGAAGCGGCCATGCGTACAGCACGGTAAGCGAGAATGCGGCGCACGCAGCAGAAATAGGACTGACGCACATCGGGATAGCCGACCATGGACCGGGAATACCGGACGGCGCGCATATACACAGCTTCATGAATTTGAAAATTTTGCCGAATTATATCCATGGTGTGCGGGTACTGAAAGGTGTGGAATGCAACATCATGGATACGGACGGGCGTTTGGATTTGCCGGATGATTTGCTGAAGCAATTGGAGTTTGTAATCGCCTCCATGCACCGAGGGGTGATTAAGCCGTCGGACAAAGCAACGAACACGCGCACGCTTATTTCCGCTATGGAAAAGAATCCGGAGATGCATATTTTGGGGCATCCCGGTGACGCCAACTATGAAATCGACGTGGAGGCCGTAGTAGACGCCGCCGCCCGCACCCGCACGATTATTGAAATAAACAATCAGTCCCTAAACCCGAATTCCTACCGCTATCAAGGCGACGGAATTTTTATAAAAATGCTAACCCTGTGCAAACAGTACAATGTACCGGTGCTGGCGTCCTCCGACGCGCATTTTCACACACTGGTTGGCGAATTGGGCCGCGCAAAGGCCGTTATTGAAGCTGTAAGCATGGACGAAAAACAAGTGCTTAACACTAGCGCGGATCGATTTTTGGCCGCGATTGCAAATAAAAAGGCGAAGTGAGAGATTGACAATAAACCTTCCAGGATTTACAATACAATTGAGCAATCATTCAATTGTAGGCAGGAAGGTGTACATAAATGTTTAGTTTAACAAACCCTGCTATAGAGTCCTGCGAGCATACGGTCATCCATGAGGACGTGGTAATTCGCGTCCATGGAGACACGCCGGGGATAGAGATTTTTACCAAGCTTTCGACGCTTTATAAAATGTTCGCTGATAATACACGTATGAGAATCTTATGGGCCCTTAACTGCGAATCAATGTGCGTGTGCGACCTTGCGGCGGTGCTTGGCATGACGAAATCGGCTATATCCCATCAATTAAAGTCCCTGCGGCTGGCCAATTTGGTGAAGTTCGACCGGCGCGGCAAGATTGTTTACTATTCCCTTGCGGACAGCCATGTGAGGGACATTATCGAAAAAGGCTTGGAGCATGTACTGGAATGAAAGAACCGAGCGTTCTGATTCTGGGGATACTGCTGGCGGTTATGTCGGCGGCAATCTGTATGCAAATCATGGGGCAGCTGGGCACAGCTCCCAACACATCGCTTATCGGTGTGGTGCTGGTTATGATTGTGGCCAGAATTCCACTGATGACGGCTCGGCGGTTTAGAAATCCGCAGCGGCAAAACTATGTAATTTCCATTGCGTCGGCGGCGGGATTTACCGCGGCCAATTGCGGCTTTGTGGCCATTGCGACAATGTTTATTTTGGGCAAAAATGACTTGATTGTCCCCGTGGCTTTCGGCGCGCTTGTGGGCAGTATGATTTCGGTGTCCGTTATCGGGCGAATTTTTGATTCCAAAATTTTTCCCGCCGGGGGCGCGTGGCCAATGGGACAGGCCATCGCCACGGCCATTCAGGCCGGAGACGAGGGCGGCAAGAAGGGTTTTCAATTGTTGCAGGGGCTGGCGGTCGGCGCGATTGCAAGCTTTTTAGGCATTCCCGCCGCCGGCGTGGGTATTGCTTTCATTGCCAATATGATTTCCATGGCCGCGCTGGGTGTCGGTATGATTCTCCGGGGGCATTCCGCACGGCTTTTTAGCGGATTTGACATCGGGGATTCCAATATCGCCCAGGGAATCATGATTGGGGCGGGGATTATCGCGCTGGCGCAGATTATTCTTACAATTTCTAAAGGAAGCAAGGTGCAGGGCGAAATGGAGGTAAGCGATTCCGCCACGCGAAAGGTGCTTCTTGGCTCGGTGGGGCTGTTTATGGTGGGGGCTGTTGTTATCGCGTTTGTCACGGGCGTGTTCAGCGACATGAGCGCGGGAATGTCCGTGGCGTGGGTGGCCTTTGCCGGTATTGCCTCGGTAGTTGTTATGGTGCTGGTGGGTACGGCGTCTATGCATTCCGGGTGGGCTCCGGCTTTCGCCGTTGTAACAATTTGCCTCACAATTGGCATGTTAATCGGGTTTCCGGATATGCCGCTGGCCGTGCTGGTGGGGTATATCGGTGCGGTTGGATTACCCTTGGCAGACACGGGAATCGGTCTGAAAACGGGCTGGCTCATTCGCGGTATGGGCAGAAATAAAGCCCATGAGCTTCATGGGCGCAGGCAACAGATAATTCTCAAGCAGCTGGGCGTGATTATTGGCATTGGGATGTCACTGATTTTTGGCGTAATGCTTGTCAACAACGATGTTATCCCACCCATGAGTATTTTTTACGCCAGCACAGTCATTGAGGCCGTGAACCCGGAGCCTATTCGAGAGTTGGCTATTTGGGCCGTGCCGGGAGCGGTGCTTCAAGCCGCCTTTGGGAATAAAAGCGTAGGGCTGATGCTGGCCACGGGCCTGCTGATTAATAGTCCCATTTTTGGAATAACGCTACTGGCCTCGATTTTACTCAGGCTCGTAATCGGAACAAAGCACATGGCCGTGCGTGGGCCGGGATTGATTGCCGGGGACGGGCTGACCGGCTTTGGAATAAGTATTTTCCGGACTTTTTTTTAAACTTTCCGGGACATTGACAAAGAAAATTGGTAAATGTAAAATTTATCCGAAAGGGGCTTATATATATGACCGGTTTGATATCTTTGATTCTTGCGGCGAGTATGTTTTATGGGGGCTTAATTTACGAAAGTTCGCCAGTAAATGTAATCGTTTTGTTTAATAGTAGCCCCACAGAATCGGCACAAGCTATAGAGGACGACCATGCCCTCTTCCGACGAGAGTTAAGCTATCTTTTTGCATCGCCGTTGACGCGAAATTCTTCTTATTCGATTGTTAGCGAGTTTCGCCGTGCTTTTAGCGGCGTTATTTTAACATTGCCGCCGCATTTAATTGATGCTGTGATGGCCTTTGAAAGCGTCCGGGACGTTCATTTAAATGTCCAAGGCGAAGCTCTGCGACTTGAAGACTCTGGCGCGTCCCCTACTCCTCTCAGCAGAGTTCCGGGCCACGCCAGAATGGGAGCGTATCGGCTTCACGAAGAGGGCATTAGGGGCGAGGGAGTGGTAATTGCCGTAATTGACACAGGCATAGACTGGATGCACCCCGCATTCAGCGGCAGTTTCCCCACCATCAAGGAGATGCAAAGACGCAATCCGGACATAACAAACGAGGACGGAATCAATTTTAACGGCACATATTACTTTGTAGGCCGTGACTTTATACATAGATGGCCTGGGTTATGCCGCTGGCAGAATCCCACCGCCAGCAACCCGATGGAAACATCGCCAATTTTTTTTCCAGACAGCCACCATACAGCATGGACTTCCCATGGAACCCACGTCGCTGGCACTATTGTCGCCCGTGACTTTCCGGGTGGAAAATACCCCGCCCGTGCTTAACTCTCTACAAATTAACGGCGTGGATATTAAAATAGCCGAGGGTATGTACATGATGTCGCCGCCTGTTATAAACGAAGAAAACCCTTGGATTATAACAGGCAATGTAAGCAATTCAGGCGATGATATCGCGGTGTGGGTACTTATAGGACAAAACACCGGGATTAATATCCCGCAGTGGGCGGCCGTTGACGAGTATGGCAATTTTACAATAAGCTTGACCTCCGGAGGTATTCCAAACTATAGATTCCCCATTTCGACCTTAACCGTCTGGGTCGTGGACGGATGGCACGCCATGCCCCTCAATGACCATTTTATCGGCAATATAATAGACCCGTATGGTTATGTTACCACCGAGCCCAACAGATATTGGGGCGTGCCTCGCATGAGCCGCTTTCATCCCGGATGCCCAAATTACGGCGTATACAGTGGTACTTCTTTTGCCTCTTATGGAAGAATGCCAGAAGGGCGCATCTGGGGTTTCCCGCTTTCGGAGTTGATTGTTGCTGACACTTCGCTGATTTCACACAGTGGACTTAATATAGGTACTACTTTTCAGATTATCCTTCTTTTTCCAAACGAATAAATGTTATAAAAGCCGAGCAGATGATTTGGGGAAACCTTTTTCTAGCATCGCCCCAAGCTCTCGGATATACGCGCCTACGTGACTAAGCTGATGCGCGTCGGAGGCGGTTCGAATGTCTACGTTGTTTTGTTGCAAAACCGCCAGCAACTGCGGATTCAGGCCAAGCTCCAAATCGGGATTGTAGCGCAGCTTCAGGCCGCCGTTATTCTCGGTGTACATATTATTTTTATTCAGCGCGTCGGAGAGCTTTTGGTATTGTCCCGTCAGGTCACAGGTTGGTCTGTAGCCGAAGCATTTTATACTGTCGGGATGGGCAAGGCCGCCAAATAAACAGCTTTCGCACAGTTCAGGCAAAATTTCATAGTAGCGGAGATAGGTTTTGTTTACGTCTACGCCGCGCCACAGCTCCCGCTGGCCGGGGTCATCAAAGAGCCATCCGTCTATGGAATGCACGCCGCCTGTCAGAAAATCAAAATTATATTGTCCCAAAATATTCGCCAGCTTGCCCGAGGTTTCGGGAATATAACAAACCTCCAGCCCGAATTTCACCTTTATGGTAAGCTCCCATGTCACTGATTCTATAAACGTCAAATAATCCTCCACCGAGCCGCGCAGGTCAGCCGTCAGCCATTTTCGCTGGGCGGAATTAAATTCGATACAAGGGGCGTACACCCCCTCGAATTCGCGAAAATGGTGGGCGTGCTCCAGCAGATATATTTCCTCAAGTCCCATTTCCACGGCTTTTTTCACATATCCGTCAAAAAATTCCCGGCTGTAGCCGCATTCTGACCCATGCAAAAAATGAATATGTACATCATGCATTAAACCGCCTCCATTCCTCATTGTTATGATATAATAAATTCATCATTACTGCTACCGGCACCGCATTTAATTTTCCCAAGAATTAAAAACCGAGGTGATACGAAAATGACGAACAAATATGAAAATCCATTGTGCAAGCGTTACGCAAGCGAAACGATGCAGTTTATTTTTTCGGATGACAATAAATTTGCGACATGGCGCAAGCTGTGGGTCGCACTTGCCGAAAGCCAACAAGAATTGGGGCTTCCTATAAGCGATGCGCAAATAAACGAAATGAAAGCATATATCACCGACATAAATTGCGATACGGCAGCAGCCTTAGAGCGGGAAACCCGGCACGATGTTATGGCGCATATCAAGGCGTATGGCAAGCAATGCCCGCAAGCCGCACCCATCATACATTTGGGCGCGACATCCTGCTATGTTGGGGACAATACCGACATCATCCTCCAGCGCAGCGCGTTGCGTTTTGTGAAAAGGTTGCTTATTAATGTTATCTCAAAGCTGTACGACTTTGCCGAGAAGCACAAAGCCCTGTCTTGCTTGGCGTACACCCATTTTCAAGCGGCGCAGCCCACCACGCTTGGAAAACGCGCAACCTTGTGGATACAAGATTTGCTGTTTGACTTGGAACACATAGATTTTGCATTAAACCGCCTTAAGCTGCTTGGCTGCAAAGGCACAACGGGAACAGGCGCGAGCTTTCTCGCGCTATTTGACGGAAATCACGAAAAAGTAAAACGATTGGAGCAAATGATAGCCGAAAAAATGGACTTCGACAGTGTATATCCCATTAGCGGACAGACATACTCCCGAAAAATTGACTACTGCACTTTGTCTGTGCTTTCCGGCATAGCACAAAGCGCGTACAAATTTTCAAACGATATACGGCTACTTGCCCACACGAAGGAACTGGACGAGCCCTTTGAATCAACCCAGGTCGGGTCAAGCGCGATGGCGTACAAGCGAAACCCCATGCGAAGCGAACGTATTGCTTCCCTTGCCCGGTATGTAATGGTTGACGCACTAAATCCCGCGTTTACAGCCGCTTCCCAATGGCTGGAGAGGACGTTGGACGATTCGGCAAATAAACGTATTTCCATTCCCGAAGCGTTTCTCGCGGTGGATGCCATTTTATCGCTGATTCTCAATATCGCCGAAGGGATTGTTGTTTACCCAAAAATCATCGAAAAGCACCTAACCGATGAATTGCCCTTTATGGCAACGGAAAATATTTTAATGTACTGCGTAAAAAAAGGCGGCGACAGGCAAAAGCTCCACGAGCGCGTACGCATCCATTCAATGGAAGCCATAAAAAAAATCAAACAAGATGGCGGCGAGAATGATTTAATCGAGCGCGTTTTGAGTGACGCGACGTTCAACCTTACCGCCGACGAAATATTAAAAATTATGAAAGCAGAGCAATTTACAGGAGGGGCGAAGGAGCAAACCGAGGAATTTTTGACGGAGGTCAAAAAAATTCTTGACTCAAACCGTGAACTCTTGGGAATGGAGGTAGAAATAACATGCTAACAGCAGTTGTAGGCATAAATTGGGGCGACGAGGGCAAAGGGCGCATGGTGGATTTATTGTCTGAGGGGTATGATATCATATGCCGTTATCAAGGCGGCAACAACGCCGGGCATACGGTAATCAACGACAAGGGCAAGTTTATTCTCAATCTTTTGCCGTCGGGGATTTTGCGCGACAGCGCAGTAAATGTAATGGGCGCGGGCATGGTTATTGATTTGGAGCATCTTATGGGCGAATTGGAAGGTCTTGCCGCGCAAGGCGTGGAAATCACCCCCGAAAACTTGAAAATCAGTGACAAGGCGTTCATCTGTATGCCATACCACAGGGCACAGGATATTTTGGAGGAAGAACGCCTAGGCGACAAAAAATATGGCTCAACAAGGCGCGGCATCGCACCTGTTTACGGTGATAAGTACATGAAAAAGGGCTTGCGCATGGGCGATTTGCTCCACCGTGATACCATAGAAGAAAAATTGCGTGAAATCGTAGAATGGAAAAACATAACGCTTAAAGGATACGATTCGGTTGCGGAAATTTCCGATGTTATGGCGTGGATTGAGCAATATAGCGATAAGCTCGCCCCATACATCACTAACGTCACGGAGTTTTTATTGACCTCCGCAAATGACGGAAAAAAAATTATGTTTGAGGCACAGCTTGGGGCATTGCGGGATATTGACTTCGGCATTTACCCCTATACCACGTCATCACAGACCTTGGCGGCATACGCGCCCATCGGCGCGGGTATTCCCGGAAAAAAGCTTGACTATGTTATGGGTGTAATCAAGGCATATTCAAGCTGTGTTGGCGAAGGCCCCTTTACGGCAGAGTTGTTTGGGGAAGAAGCGGAGGCACTGCGGGCCGCCGGCAGGGAATACGGTGCGGCAACAGGGAGACCTCGCAGGGTTGGTGGTTTTGACATTCCGGCAAGCCGCTACGGAATCCAAATGCAGGGCGCAAACGAACTCGCGCTCACCAAGCTGGATGTGCTGTCATATTTTAATGAAATTCCTGTCTGCGCGGCCTATGAAGTAGACGGAAAAAGGGTGTGCGACTTTCCTTCTGGCGATGAATTGTTAAAAGCGAAGCCCGTATATGAATATTTGCCGGGGTTCAAGGCTGACATTTCAAAATGCAGAAGTATGGAAGAGCTGCCGCCTGCGGCACTTGATTATATCCGCTACATCGAAAAAGTAGTGGACTGCCCCATCAAATACGTTTCCGTGGGTGCGGAACGCAATGATTACCTTGTTATGAACCTCTAAATTAAAGGACGTACCTGTTAGTCATCTCCCGCATAGTATGTATACATGCATAAATTTTAAGCGGGAGTGATTTTTATGGCAAGAATAGCTATATATGCCGGGCATGGCGGAAGCGACCCCGGCGCGGTCGGAAACGGACTTAGGGAAAAAGACCTGACCTTGGCGGTGTCAAACCAAGCCAGTAATATACTGCGCGGGTGGGGATACACCGTAATTAACAACAGAACCACGGACGTTGACCGAAGCATCACACGGGATGCGAATCTGGCAAACAGCAGCGGAGTTGACGCGCTGGTGGAAATCCACTTAAACAGCAATGTTGGCACACCGGGCACAGGAACGGAAGCTTTTGTAAGCATACGCGATAACGGCCGCGCCAGAAGCATTGCCAACGCTATTTTACAGCGAATCTCATGGCTGGGGTTTGTAAACAGGGGAGTAAAAACCCAAACCAACGCCACCGGACAGGATGCCTTTGGAATCCTTCGCCTTACAAACATGCCGGCGGTGTTGTTGGAGCTGGCGTTTATTAATAACCCCCAAGACATGGCTCGTTTTAATGTAGGCGAAATGGCTTGGGCTGTCGCGGCGGGCATACGAGATGTTATCCCTGTAAGTGGCAGTGGCGGCGGATTGCCGCCCTATCCGGGAACGGCGTTGCGTGTAGGCGCGAGAGGAGAATCCGTTCGGCAGGTTCAGCGTTGCTTAAATAATGTAGGAACCCGACAGCCCTCCATTCAGCGATTAGTGGAGGACGGCATTTTTGGGCCAAGAACATTGGACGCCGTAACTACCTTCCAGCGGTTGTTCGGCCTTGTTCCCGACGGAATTGTGGGGCCTTTAACATGGGCTGTCTTAACCCGCCAATGTGCCGGGGGAAGCTTTCCGCCCTTTCCCGGTGTGCTGATACGCATAGGCGACAGAGGGGAATCTGTGCGGCAGATTCAAAGCTGCCTGAACATGGCAAATCGCGCCGGCCTTAATACCGACGGCATTTTTGGCCCGCTGACCCAAGCCGCCGTAATAAATTTCCAAAGAAGCCGAGGCCTTTCCCCCGACGGAATAGTCGGCCCGATAACCTGGGCTGCCTTAGCCCGTGAATGCGGTTAAATTTGCATTTTCCCATCATTTTGATTATACTGCGATTGGTAAAAATTATAAAAATACAGAGGTGTTTTTTTGAACGACAATAAAAGAGACCCAAAGCAACCTCCCGGAGGCAGAATGCCAAGCGGCATAATGATGGCGGCAATAGCCGTTTCGGTGGTCATTCTTTTGAATATGGTCATAGGGGCTATGTCGAGAAACAACATGGTGCGCGTTACCTATGACGAGTTTGTGGCCCTGCTTGCCGAGGGGAAGGTTCAGGAAGTAGAGGTCATGCCGGACAGACTGGTGATAACGCTGTTTCCGGAGGAGTTAGCCTATGAGCCCGAGCCAACCCCCGCGCCCGCGAATATTTTTGAAGTTTTCACGCAGCAGCGAAACCAAGGCAGTGCGAATCAGCCCTTAGTGGTATACACGGGGCGTATGCCTGACCCGGAGCTTCGGGCGATGCTGGACTATCACGGCGTGACATATTCGGCGGCAATTATTACAACAAACTGGTTGCAGATGGTGTTTTTTCAGTTGATGCTGCCAATATTGTTTATTTTGTTTTTGTTTATGCTTCTGCGGCGCATGATGAGCGGCATGATGGGCGGGCGCGGCGGAATTATGGGCATCGGACAGAGTAACGCGAAGGTTTATATGGAGAAAAAAACCGGAGTTACCTTTGAGGATGTGGCTGGACAGGAAGAGGCTAAGGAAAGCCTGACTGAAATCGTGGACTTTTTGCACAATCCGGAAAAATACACGGATATCGGTGCGATTCAGCCCAAGGGCGCGCTACTTGTGGGGCCTCCGGGAACGGGTAAAACACTGCTGGCCAAAGCTGTCGCGGGGGAGGCAAACGTGGTGTTTTTCTCGTTGTCGGGCTCAGACTTTGTTGAAATGTTTGTGGGCGTGGGCGCGTCCCGGGTGCGCGACCTGTTTAAGCAGGCCAGTCAGCATTCGCCAAGTATTATATTTATAGACGAAATCGACGCTATCGGCAAAAGCCGCGACAACCAAATGAGCTCCAACGACGAGCGGGAGCAGACCCTCAATCAGCTTCTGGCCGAAATGGACGGCTTTGACTCATCCAAGGGCGTGGTAATTCTGGGTGCGACAAACCGCCCGGAAACGCTGGACAAGGCCCTTCTGCGCCCCGGCCGCTTTGACCGCAGAATCAACGTAGAGTTGCCCGACCTGAAGGGCCGCATAGACATTCTGCACGTTCACGCGAAGAAAGTAAAAATGAGCTCCACGGCGGATTTAAAACGAATCGCGGCGATAACCCCCGGCGCGGCGGGCGCGGATTTGGCCAATATGATAAACGAGGCCGCCCTGCACGCCGTCCGCATGAACCGCAAGGAAGTCGCCCAAGAAGACCTGATGGAAGCCGTTGAGGTAGTAATCGCGGGCAAAGAGAAAAAAGACCGCATAATGAGCGAAAAAGAAAAGCGCATAGTTGCCTACCACGAAATCGGACATGCCTTGGCTCGGGTAATACAAAAGGACGGCAAACCAGTGGAGAAAATTACCATTATCCCACGCACCAAGGGCGCACTTGGATATGTGCTTTCCGCCCCAGAGGAAGAGAAGTTCATGCACTCCAAGGACGAGATGCTTATGGAAATCGTCACTGCTTTGGCCGGCCGCGCCGCCGAGGAAGTCCAGTTCAACACCCAGACCACCGGTGCGTCAAACGATATCGAGAAAGCCACCCGAATGGCACGCTCTATGGTATCCATGTACGGCATGAGTGAAAAATTTGGGATGATGGGTCTCGAAAGCATCCAAAACCGCTACTTGGACGGCCGAGCGGTTTTGCAGGTCTCTGACCAAACCGGCGCGGAGCTTGACAGCGAGGTCAAAAAAATCCTTCAGGAATGTTATCAAAAGGCTGTAGATTTATTAAAACAACATGACGCCAAGCTTAGAGAAATCGCGGAATACCTTTTCACAAAGGAGACCATCACTGGAGACGAATTTATGGAGTTGTTTGAGCGCGAACTCCCTTGGCCAACGGGTATATAGCAGTTTTGCTTTCGGTACGGAAAATTGCTATATAAAATAAGCCGCGCACTACGATAGCTAAAAAAGGCTGTTTCACGAACGACACACTTCCAGTGCCAGTTCACGAAACAGCCTTTTTTTAACGCATTTTCTACTAATTCATAGGTAAGATGTCCAGTACCCATCCTACTTGAATGTCATTCATATTGACTATTATAGGGTTAGTCAAGTAAATATGCTGCATGGCATCGGCAACTTCCACGTTGGGGAAGAATCGCCGGGCGATAGCGTGCAGATTTTCTCCGGATACTATCGTATGCGTAGTGGGAAGCAAAGGAGAGGGTGGAGCCGGAGGGGCTTCCTGTGTGCCGGGGCGGCCATCTTGGTTGTCTTGGCCCAGCGCGGCCATATTTTCCAACTCATATTCCAACTGACTCACGCGGTTTTCTAATATGCTGACATCTGCTCTGTAACCATCTCGGGCGGATTCTGCGGCGGCTTGGGCGGCGGTCGCAGCCTCAACTTGGTCTCGGTAGTCGGTGAGGCTTCTTATACGTATAACAAGAAATACAATCAGAACCAGCACCGCCAAAACCACGGCGGCTAATATCCAGCGCAGGGGGCTGACGGTTTCCATGTCCCGGCTTTCGACTCGCATGCGGTCTTTTCGCACGTCGCGCTGTTGCCCCGGCCTTACCGGCCGGTTGGGGTTTCTCGGCGCGGAAACAAGCTCGCCGGGATTAAACCGCTGGCGAAAGCCGTCTAAATCTTCATCCGTTGTTGGTGCGGCGTTCCGTTCCTCCCGGGAAGGGCGGCGGGGGTCATGGGCTTGATGAGCTTCCTGAATCGGACGTTCCGTAGGCACATTAACACGCACCGCAGGCCTTGGGTCAGGGTTGCTTGCCCTACGGCGGTCTCGGTCTCTCATTGCACGGCCATCCCGTAGCCCCACTTCATAGGGGTCTTCCTCCCCTTGAATCAGGCGGGCTGTAACCGTATCGCGTCTGGCTCTCGGGCGTTCGGGCTCAACCAATCGCCCCTGAAACCCGGAGTCGGGCTGGCTCCAATCGCGGGTGTCCTGCCGTGCCACAGGCCTGCTGTCGTCGGCTTGAGTGGGGGCACGGTCATAGCCTGTTACAAACGCGCTTGTTACGGGTGGCGGGTCGTCATTGCCGTCATCAAATAACCGTCCCACGGCGGCACGGGACATCGCCTCGTTGTAGGCTTTGTCATCGTTATCAGCGGAATTATGCGTGCCATCGGCCAATGCCTCATCCTCCGTATCCATACCCGGCGGTAGTAATCTACTCAATTTTTCACACTCCCCCTATTAAGAAGTTTTTTAATTGTAGTAGTTTTCCAAAAAAGTGTCAACAAGTATGGAGTTTCGCCAGCATTTTCCATATTATTTTTTACCATTAATGTGCTTTTTGCATTGACGCCAATATTTTCCGGTGCGATAATTTATGCGAATGTGTGAGGTGGTTATATGTCAGCTGTGAAAATAATGGTCGTGGACGATGACAGGCATATTGCGGAATTGATATCTTTGTATTTGCGTAAGGAAGGTTTTGAGACTAAGGAAGTGTATAACGGGCGCGTTGCGGTGGAGACTTTTGCCGCATACGCGCCGTTTTTGGTGCTGTTGGATTTGATGCTGCCGGAAATGGACGGTTATCAGGTGTGCAGAGAAATCCGGCGGATGAGCAGTGTTCCGATTATAATGCTGTCTGCCAAGGGGGAGACCTTTGACAAGGTGCTGGGGCTGGAGCTTGGTGCGGATGATTATTTGGTAAAACCTTTTGAGCCCAAGGAATTGGTTGCCCGTGTGAAAGCGGTTTTAAGGCGGTATGAAAACAAAAGCACGGGCAGTCCGCGGGTAATTGTTCTGCCGAATTTATCCATTGACGCGGATAAGCTTACGGTATTTTACCACGGGCGGCCGCTGGAGCTTCCGCCGAAGGAATTTGAATTACTGTACTATTTGGCCAGTCATCCGGGGCAGCCCTTCACCCGCGACCAATTGCTTAACACCTGCTGGGGATACGACTTCGCGGGGGACACGCGCACGGTGGATGTTCACATTAAGCGTCTGAGGGAAAAAATGCGCAACGATGACCCATGGGGCATAAAAACCGTGTGGGGAACGGGATATAAATTTGAGGTTTAAACTGTCAGCCCGACGTGAAAGGACGCTTAATGTGAATATACGAGAGCAACGCGAGGCGCGGGAGGCCGAATACCTCAACCCGCTGGCAACCAAAAGCGCTGAGAGTAGGGGACGGAAGGTTTTTTTGCAAAAATGCGATATCCGTACGGAATTTCAGCGCGACCGTGACCGCATTACCCACTCAAAAGCGTTTCGGCGGCTGATGCACAAGACCCAAGTTTTTATCTCGCCGGAGGGCGACCATTACCGGACACGTCTGACCCACACCATGGAGGTGGCACAAATCGCCCGCACAATAGCCGCCTCTCTGTGCCTGAACGAGGATTTAACGGAGGCCATAGCCCTCGGGCATGACTTGGGGCACACGCCCTTTGGGCACACGGGGGAGGACGCTCTTGACCAATTGCTTCCCGACGGATTCCGCCACAACGAGCAAAGCGTCCGCGTAGTGGAGTTTTTGGAAAACGACGGTGCGGGGCTGAATCTGACTTTTGAGGTAATCGACGGCATCTTAAACCACCGGACTTCCTGTGCGCCCGCCACATTGGAGGGCCAGGTTGTCCAGATTTCCGATAAAATCGCTTACATGAACCACGATGTTGACGATGCGGTGCGGGCCAAAATTCTCAAGCCCGGCGACCTGCCGGAATTCGCTTCGAAAATTCTGGGGGAGACGCCGGCGATTCGTATAGATTTTCTTGTGCGCAACTTAGTGGGATACAGCCGGGCAAATCCGGGCAAAATTTCGCTTTCGCCGGAAATTGCCGCAACAATGAGCGACCTGCGCACCTTCATGTTCGAAAATGTATATGTACATCAGCTCCACTTTAACGAGCGCAGCAAAATAGATAAAATGCTGCGCCTGTTGTTCGAACACTATATTTCGCACCCGCAGAAGCTTCCGCCGGAGCTGCATAGCCGCATGGAAAGCAATCCGGCCTTCACCGTAGCCGACTACATCGCCGGCATGACCGACCGCTTCGCATTAAAAAGCTTCGGTGAGATTTTTATGCCCAACCCGTGGGCGGCTGGGAAATAATTTTGCTACTCAATAAATACCGCAGAGTACCAATTTATTTCGTCGTCGTGAGTTTTGGCCACGGCCAGGGGCAGGCCGAGCTGATTTACGGTTTTGAATACGTCAACGCCTATACTGTGAAACGCCGGACGCGCTTTCGCCGGAATCCGGCAGGCCTCGCCGTGTACATGCGAGCACTCCTTGCATAGTGTACAATCACTCAGCGAAAACGCGAAATGATAACCATCCAGAAAGCAAGCCCTCTCTATTTCGTATGAAATGCTCTGGCTTGCTTTTTTGTCGTTGAATCCCATTATTATACCGCCTTTGTACCGGCTGAAAATTTCTTCGTATTGCGCCATGGAAAGCGGCGATTTCTGGTTGGGGCAGGTGTGGCTCTTGCCGTAATCCGCGCATCCGAACAAGCACTTGAGCACAACCCGCGGGTCAAAAACGATATCGTCAATGTCAAAGGCCACCGCGTTTTTTGCTCCCAGCTCCTTTGCCATGGCAAGATATTTTTTGTGCATTATAAACTTCCCTTCTCTATGTATTTATCGTATGATACCATCACAGAAAAATAAAGACAAATTCTAAGAGGGAGGCGTTTTTTATGGCGCGTATTTCCGCGCGTATTTTTCCGGGGACGCTGGGCTACAGCACGTCTATCGAGGTAATTCTGCCCCAGAATCCGCTTGAGCTAAAACCGGTTGAAAAGGTGCTTTATTTATTCCACGGCCTTGGCCAAGACTGCACCGCATGGGGGCGGCATTCAACAATTGAAAGCTTTGCCGACAAGTATAACTATGCGGTAATCATGCCGGAGGTTCAACGCAGCTTTTATGCCAATATGGCATACGGAAGCGACTATTTTTCCTATGTGGCGTTTGAGCTTCCCAAAATTGTGGAGCAGTTGTTTAACATAAAGCATGTGCGGGAAAAAACCTTTGTGGCGGGGCTTTCCATGGGGGGATACGGCGCGATACGATGCGGCCTGTCAAGACCGGATTTCTACGGCGCGTGCGCGGGGTTTTCGGGGGCGTTGGACCCTCAGGCGCATGTCGGCGGCATGGACCGGGACGGCATGGGCAAGCAAATCATCGGAATTCTGGGCACGGATTTAATTTTCCCCGAGGAGACGAACCTTTTCCGCTTGGCGGAGAAAGTTGCCCAGCTTCCCGAGATGCAAATACCATGCGTGCTTGTCACTTGCGGCGACAAAGATTTTCTGCTGGAGGACAATCGCCGGTTTAACGACCATATGAAAAAACTGCCCATTCCGTTCAAATACGCTGAGTGGCCGGGGGACCATGATTTCAAATTCTGGGAGGAATCTTTGCCCATAATGTTCGAATTTTTTGGGGAGAATTCTTAAAGTGACTGTCAAACAAACGCGGAAGGAGCATACAACGTGAGAACCTTCATGGACGACCATTTTCTGCTGCACAACGGAACGGCAGTTGATATTTACGAGTCTATAAAAGACTTGCCCATCATCGACTACCACTGCCATCTCGACCCGAAAGCCATCGCGGAAAACGCGCGTTTTCACAATATTACGGAGCTGTGGCTGGGTGGCGACCATTATAAATGGCGACTGATGCGCCACAATGGTGTGCCCGAATCCCACATCACAGGCGACGCGCCCGACCACGAGAAATTTGCTGCATTTTGCGCAACGATGCAGGATTGCATCGGAAACCCGGTGTTCCATTGGGCACACCTTGAGCTGAAAAAATATTTTGGATACGACGGCAATATTACCGCTGAAAATGCGGCGGAAATTTATGCCTTATGTAATTCTCAAATTGAGCGGGAGGATTTTAGCGTTCATAGTGTGCTGAAAAAATGCCGTGTGGAATGGCTTGCCACCACGGACGACCCGGCGGATGACCTGGGATATCACAAGCAAATCCGTGACGCTAACGCCCATGGCGTGCCAAAGGTGCTGCCGACCTTCCGGCCGTCTCAGGTTTTGGAAATTGAAAAGCCAACCTACGCCGCGTATATAAAACGCTTGGCCGAGGCCGCGAATATAAATATCACCGATTGGGACAGTCTTCGCGCTGCACTGAGTAACCGGCTGGATTTCTTTGCGCAAATGGGCGGGTGTATCTCCGACCACAGTTTGGAGCCCCCCGTATTTGACCCCTCTGTCACTGATAACGACGCCGCAAAGGCAATGAAAAAAGCCCTCGCAGGGGAGGGGCTTTCCAGCCGCGAAATCGTTGCCTATAAGACGCGGCTTTTATCCTGGCTGGGCGGGGAATATTACGGCCGCAATTGGGTGATGCAGCTGCACATGCTTGTTCAGCGTAATAATAACTCGCGCATGTTTAAGCTTCTCGGGCCGGACACGGGCTTCGACTGCATCGCCGACGAAAGCTTTTCACTGGCATTGGCGCGAATTTTAGACGACATGGAAAGCCGCGACGCTTTGCCTCGTACTATTTTGTATTCCCTCAACCCCACCCATGACGATTTGCTGGCCACAATGATTGGCAATTTCGCAGGGCGCGGCATTCGCGGGCGTATGCAATGGGGCTGCCCATGGTGGTTTAACGACAATAAAACAGGTATGCAAAAGCATCTCACTACCCTTGCTAACCACGGCATGATTTCCACTTTTATCGGAATGCTTACCGACTCACGCAGCTTTCTGTCATACCCGCGTCACGAATACTTCCGCCGCATTCTGGCACAGCAGCTTGGCGAATGGGTCGAGGCCGGCGAATTCCCCCGCGACATGAACCGCCTGAGTAAAATCGCCGGGGATATCGCGTACTATAATGTAAAAAATTTTTTCTAGTGCTCGTTCTGCTTTAGCACACACAAATTGAGAATCACATGGTACAAAAAGGCAGAATCGGTCAAATAAAAACCTTGCAGATAAATATTTTTTAAGCAAGGATTTTTCATTTTATTCATACCTAACATATTCCTATGAATTACCCGATGGTCTGGTAGGATTTGACATGGGCTTGAAAAAGTTTGCGTGTCTGGTATTTAGAATGCAACCGGGCAGTAATAGCGAAGAACTTGTGGGTGGGGAAGACGGCGGCGGCTACGGGATGAATATGGCCCCCGACTATCTTACTAATGTGTGGATACCCAAAAATTTGGATAAATTGATTGGATATTATGCGAACAAGAGCGGTTACGGTTTTAAGATTGACAAAGCCGAAACCGATTATGGTGTCACAAACATTCCGCTTGATGGGTCAAAACCCGGATATACGATTTTTGGCAATATTGAAGTATATAAAACCGACATAGAAAAAGAGCCGGAGATGTGTTATTTCTTGCCTTTAAAACAATAACCCATAAAAAGCGAAAGATGGACAAATATGGCAAACGAAGTATTAAATTGGTTATTAGAAGATGAAAACCCCGCCATCAAATATCGGACATTGACCGAAATTAACGGCGAAAGCCCCAATGATTACCGGGACTGCTACAATGATATATGGAAACAAAAGCAAATTGTGAAACTGCTTTCAAGTCGGGATGAAAATGGATTGCTGGTAATAAAGGGCAAACCGATTGACGATTTGGATGTATTTGCTGAATATGGACTACAAAAGGATGCGCGGCTTTATAAGAATGCTGAATATTCCCTTGATTTGATACGCTCGTGGAAAAAGAACGATATAGATTTATATGCGTGTTACACACCCAGCAGGCTTAGGGCATTGGTTATGCTTGGTTATTGTGGCAATGATGTCATGGAACTAATTGATGAGTTTTCGGAAACGCAATTATATGATGGTGGGTTTATGTGCAACAGGCTACTATATAAAAAACCCAACCGCAAAAGCTGTTATAAAGCGGCTGTTCCGGGGCTTTTACTTTATGCTGAATGTAAGCGGAAAAACATACTACCACAAAATGCAAATAAACTAATAGATTATTTTCTTAATCGGGATGTATTCTATACATCTGATAAAACAGAGAACCTATTTTTCCACAAAGACGGTGTTTCGCCAAAATTCTCAAAATTCGGCGTTCCACTTATTGTCTACGCCTTGTCTGTGCTTGGCGTGGGAAATTTCCCCGCTTTGCATAATGCGTGGGAAATGATAAAAGATAGGGAGGGCGAAAATGGAAGATTGCGGTTAGATGGTTCGGCAAAACAACCGGGTGTTTTTGGTAAAGATGGGCATGAGAATAAATGGGCAACATTTTATGCTGTGCTTGCTGAAAAGTATAAAGTCGAATAGATAAAGGGTATTTCAAAGGGTCAATTCAATAAATCCATACAGCAAAAAAGCCCACAAACGGCTAATTTGCGGACTTTCCTACATAATCGGGGAAACAGGATTTGAACCTGCGCCCTCCTGGTCCCGAACCAGGCGCGCTACCAAGCTGCGCTACTCCCCGCAAGTGAATCTCCATGTGATTATAAACAATTTTTGCCTACTGTCAATATTTTGACAAAATTATGACCGCAGATTATCATTATTTGGGTGGGGATGTTTATGGAAATGTTGGTTCTGGAATTCATGGTAGTATCGGTTATTGGTTTTCTTTTCGTTGTTTTTGGGATTGTCAAGGTTTCTGCCGTATATTTAAAAAACCTTGCCGAGGAAAGAACCGACGAAAACGAGAACCATTTCTTTTTATACTATCCCAAAGGCGGAGTGGGGGAAGCGATATTTTCCGCTTTCTTGTGGGCTGTATGCCTTGCGGTGTTATTTATGCAAGGCCACGAAAGCCCGGATTTCGCATTTGTGGCAAGGATGGTCTCGCCCGCCGTTTTCTTTATCCCCATATTCATTTCAAGGATATTGTTACATCTTATTAATGCCGGTTGGGGAATTGAGGTTGACGGGGGCCGGATAACATACAAGTCGATTTTTCGAAACAGAAGCTTTTCACTTTATGAAATTGACAAGATTTCATCGTCGCGGTTTCAAGGGGGTATCGTGCTTTGGGTGGCGGGGGAGAAGCTTTTGGTAAAAAGCAACGCGGAAAATTATTTTTATTTTATAGATTTTCTGGAAGAACGGCTGAAAATTACTATTGATTACGATACTTGGAGCGGGAGGTTATTGCGGCATACATATTCTGGGGTAGGGCGGTTTTTTGGGGTTCGGTGGCGGCGATTGCTTGTGTAATCCTTGGCAACGCATTTATTGTTATTTCCCTAAAAAGCAGAAATTTCTTGGGCCTTAAACATATCGTGACAATGGGCGCGGGCATTGTAATTGTAGCCGTTTTTGCGGTGACAATACTTATGGAGGACGTGCCAATTCCCACGGTTATACAAATGGCTTGGGAGGATTTGAGGGCCATCGAGCAAGACGATTTAGGCACTTACACCCGCATTATAAATCTCGAACACAGGCCCGTTGAACGCCTGTGGGAGCTTCCGTCGATGTCCGGGGGAGGGCGTATTTTTCCCATTTATCGGATACGGCCAACGGGGGAATCTTATTTTGTCTTACTATACCCGCGGTCTGTGGCACCGGGCCTTATAAGGGAAAGGCTGGCCGCGCCCGAATATCGTATTTTCGAATCACAGGAAAGTGTACGGATGTATGCGGTAAGATATACGCCAAATTTTCATATCGTTGTAGAGTTTATTCCGCGAAGGGGAGGCTAATATGATTTTTGTATCTTACAGCAAAACGGATAAGCATTATGCGGAAAACTTGGTTGCGGAACTGGAGGAGGTCAATTTCCTGTGCTGGTATGCCGACAGAGACAACCCTGCATATTTGGGCGGACGGGAAAAAACGCTGAAAATGATTGAAAATTCCCGTTTTTTTCTGCTGATTTCGTCCCGCAACGCTTTTAACAGCTTGGATGTACAGGATGAAATTTTTAGGGCAAAGGAAGCGGGCAGCATATGTATAGAATTCGCAGTAGAGGAAATGAACGAACTTTACCTTGATGCGTCATTAAAATTGCAATCGTCGGTTTCTTTGTTGCGGGATAGCATCGCGGATTGGCCCCATGCCATAAATATGCTGATAAATATACTTGAATCCCATGATTTTTATGATGCGCCGCCGCCTCTTGCTACCAAGAAAGACCCCGTAAAAAGAAAGCTTGGCGCGGTAAAAGCCCTTAGTGAGATTATGGGCTTGCGCTTTACTTTTGCGATTTTAATTCTGCTTGCAATTATTGGATTAGGCTCCATTGTGGGGGCAACCCGCAATTTTTGGGGATTTTTCAGGGCTGTCACCGAGCCGGTGGTGTTTGATGAGCCAGAGCCGGATAATCCGGTAATTTTCACCGAAACAGCCTTCGAAATGCCGCAATATCCCGGCTTTGAGGAATTGGATTTCTATGATGATACTTGGCATTTGTTGACCCACGGTCAAGCAGATGCGGGCGATATTGCCGCACAGCGAAGACTTGGTTTTGCGTACATGCAGAGTAGGGGAGTTGCGCAAGATGCATCCCGGGCGGCGTATTGGATGAGCAGGGCCGCCGCGCAGGGGGATTCGATTTCGCAATCGGCCTTGGGATGGATGCATTTTACCGGGTTCGGGGTAGTGCAGGGCTATTGGCAGGCTGCTTATTGGTACAGGCAGGCGGCGGAGCAAGACCACGCAAGGGCGCAATTTTATTTAGGCCGGATGTATAATCTGGGACGCGGCACGGACGAAAACCCAGCACAGGCATATTATTGGATTCGACGGAGCTTCGAAAACGACAATAATTCCGCGCAGGCATTGGCCTTTCTTGGATATATGTATCTCATTGGGCGTGGGACAGCGCAAGACGACGAACGGGCGTCATATTTTTTAAGGGCGGCAGCTGAAAACGGCAGCGTTTCGGGTCAAGTGAATTTGGGATTCATTTATATGATGGGACGCGGAGTCCCGCAAAATTCCGAAAGGGCGGCATATTTGTTCAGAAATGCCGCCGAGTTGGGCTATTCCACCGGGCAATTTAATTTGGCTACAATGTATATCCGTGGCGACGGAGTGGAACGAAATTATGAAACAGCCGTATACTGGCTTAGAAAGTCCGCCGCGCAGGGCTTGGTTGAGGCAATGTTTTATTTGGGCAATATGTACGACACCGGAGACGGCGTAGCGCAAAGCGCGGAACAGGCTCTTTATTGGTACGGGCAAGCCGCCCTTGCGGGGCACACCCGTGCAGCGGTTTATATTAGCCTACTGCTTGAAGCACACACGCCTTAGGGGGGCTTGAAGATGGTGGCAGTGGGCCAAGGCGGACTTATTGGGTTGCTCGCTATGTGCGGCGGGCGTCTCGGCTGATTCGGCGAAGACGCCCGGGGCCCGCTGAAGGTTGACACCTTCGCGGTCACTCCGACTTCTTTCCGCCGAAATGCGCCGGACTGCCGCACACCATGCTCTCAACCCAATAAGTCCACCTTGGCCCACCGGCATCATGTTCGAACCAGACCATAACTCATAATATAGCGGGAATTATGGTAGACTAGGGAAAGAACCCCCGCAGCGAAGCGAGGAAGCGTAGTCGGGCTTTGCCCGGCGGAGCGGCGGGGTTTGGCATGACTCCGGCAAAGCCGGTGCCGCGTAAGCGGTAGGCCGCCCGGCCAGCAAGCGAAGCTTGCGCGAGGGGGCAGAGCCCCATTTAAAAGAAGGAGGAAATAAAATGCAGCCATTAATAATCAGCAAGGAAAATTTTGACGCAGAAGTAATGAATTCCGAAAAACCGGTCTTGTTGGATTTTTGGGCCCCGTGGTGCGGCCCGTGCCGGATGATTGGCCCAATAATCGACGAAATTGCCAAGGAAGTGGATTCTGTAAAAGTAGGGAAAATAAATGTGGACAACGACCCGGAGCTGGCAGAGGCCTTTGGCGCGGCAAGTATTCCGCTACTTGTGCTGGTAAAGGGTAGGGAAGTAGTTGACCATATTTTAGGGGCGGTTCCCAAGGAGACAATTATGGCTTTAATCAAGCCTTACACAGAATAGGGGATATTTATGACAGGAAAAACAGCAACAGCAACCACCACCGTATCAGAAAAAAATACCGCAAAAGCGGTAGGTAGCGGCAACTTGGATGTGTTTTCCACGCCAATGATGATTGCCCTTATGGAGCAAGCCGCCTGCGAATGCTTGGCGGATATCCTCGAGCCCGGGCAATCCTCCGTAGGGACGCAGATTAGTGTGGCGCACACTGCCGCCAGTCCGCTTGGCGCGAAAATCACCGCAACCGCCACAATTACACAGGCCGAAGGCCGCAAGATATCCTTCGCCATTTCCGCCACAGACGATACAGGCGAAATAGGCAACGGAACCCATGACCGCTTTATCATCGACGCAGACCGCTTCATGGGTAAACTGGCACAACGCAAGTAATTTCCTATTCGTATTGCTTCATTATTTACCCCACATGCTTGGGTATAACCCAATGTGGGGCTTTTCTGGTGCCCTCATTATAAATCATTCCAGCTTTTTGCAGTGCTCGTATACATGCATTTGCGTGACTTTGAATTTATATCTTCTTCTAATGAGCTCGCCAATTCCATATACAACTGTCATAAGTATAAGTATAAACCAGATATCGTTCTGCAAAGTTATCCATATTATCACCTCCCGGTAATTCCATGACATTTTATCTATTCGCAAAAGACAACTTTTACGAATAGATACCTCATCATTGACAAAAAAATCCCCTTAGTTTATGTTTGTTCGGAGAGGAGATGAAGTAATGACAGACCGTGAACAGAAAGAAGTCCAAGAAGCAAGGTTGTTTGAGATTTATCTAATGCAAGAACTCATTGCAGGTGGTGATTCGACGATAACAAAAAAATATCTGCGAACCAGAGAAGAGTATGCAATGTCTGGTATGAGTGCCACAGAAATTGACGCAGTAAAAGCTCGCGCACAACGCGCCTATGACGCAATGAAATAATTTTAGTCAATTGTGAACTAAGGTTTTATTTGGTGATTTTTCACTTCAAAATCCAATGTGCTCCGCTCCAGCCCATTTACAATCAGCGTTATTGAATGTGTGCCGGGATAATGCTTTCGTGTGCTCAAATCGGCAAAAGAATGGTTCTTAGCATAGGTTTTGCTTTCGTTTGCATTAAGAGAAATTTCGGAAATTTGGAATATCTTCCTGTTGCGCTTGCCTGTTGATTTTACAAAATCAATGGCATATTCAAGTCTGGCTTTTGTTGCATCCTTTGTAGTTATGGTGAAGGAAAAATTAAAGCTGTCCCCAATGGCTACGGTTTGCGCGTCAATTGTAAAGTTGTTTGCATCCACGGCCTTGGCATCATGGAAACCAAAAATGGCAAGTGCATCACGGTTTCCCTTTTTAAGCAAGGTGCGGCAACCATGCTTTACAATCCAATTGGTGTATTCGTTTTCGCCATACCAGTCCTTGGCGAGCTTCGCCACTAAATCAGGATGGGTTTTGGAAATGTCGTTGAGGTTATTGGCGACACTTTTCCTTACATAAATATCAGGGTCGGTTTTAAGCTGTTCCAAAATCGGCAGTATAAGTGCGGGGTCTTTTTTGAACTTGGGCAGTGCCTGTGCCCATGGCAAAGCCGGGCGGCAACCCTCGCTTGCAAGCCGCCTCACATGTTGGTTATCGCTTTTCGACCAAGCATACATCTGCGCCATCATGCGTTCTTCATCGTTGATGATAAACGGCCTTACTGCAAATTCAGCTGATGCATATGGTGTATATCGTTCCAATGCGGCTATGGAAATATCCCAATCATCTTGCCCGAAAACTTCCACAAAATCGGGAAAGTACAGGCAAAAGCTTTCAAGCCAGCTGCCCTGGTTTACAATCACGTTATCTATTACGGTTATGGCTTCGCTATAGTTTGCGGGCAGAAATTTCCCAAGATTTATAGTGATTTGCCTCATTCTGCCCTTTAACTCTAAGCTATCCCAAGCTTCGTCCATCGTTGACTTGACAAACTCATCCGTTTTAAAATGCGGATAAACAACATGAATATCTGCCGCTAATTTATGGAGATAATCGCGATTAAATACATCTTTTATTGCATCTGCCATTTTAAATCCCCCTATTCAAAAAGGTCGGTTAAGTTAATTTCAAGCCCTTTAAGCAGTTGCACCGGAATTACATCGTCACCGCCATAATTCCACGAATAGTACCTTCCGTTATCAAGAAGGTATACGTCAACGGTTTTATGCTCCGGGTCAACAATCCAATACTCAAGAACCCCGGCTTCCAAGTATTTTTTATGCTTGAGAATCCGGTCGGTGTATCTGCTTGAGGGCGACATCACCTCAATAACCAGGTCTGGCGCACCGATTATTCCCCTGTCAGTTGGGTCGATTTTATTTTTGTCGCAAAGCACCATCACATCAGGCTGAACCACTGTGTCATCAGATTTGTTTGCATTTAGCCTCACATCGACAGGCGCGATAAAAGCTCGGCAGCTCTTACCCTCCAAAAAGTTGCCAAGCCATCTGAATAGCCGCCCGGCAATCTGCTGATGTGTTACTGTCGGCGCGGCCATATTGTACAAAACCCCATCAATTAGTTCGCATCTTACATCATCGTCCAGTTTGAGGTAGTCTGAATATGTCAAAAATTCAATTGCTTTTGCAATTGCCATTTCCATTCGCCTCCTTAAAAGTTATTGTAAGTGCCTGAAATTTCTGTGTCAACCGCCTAACACGCTTAGGCCATTCCCTAAAAGGTTGTACCAAATCATCTACTTGTCCCCTACCCCTAAACCCGTGTAAATATTGACACGGGCTTTCTTTTATTTGTATTATTTGTGTGGAGGCGTTGCATTTCATGGTTATTCTCATTGGTGGCGTTGGTTACGCTGGTAAAACACTTCTGGCGCAGAGGTTGCTGGAAAAGTATAAGTATCCTTATTTATCAATTGACCACCTAAAAATGGGATTGTATCGTGCTGATATTGGGTGTGGATTTATGCCTTGCGATAGTACTGAACATATAGGCGAGAAAATATGGCCGATATTAAAAGGCATTATTATGACATCTATAGAGAATGAGCAAAATCTCATTGTCGAGGGAGTCTATTTGTTGCCGCAAAAGATTAAGGAGCTTGAGCTGGGGTATCTAAAAAACATAATTTCATTTTATCTGGTGTTTTCTGAGGCGTATATCGCAAAATTTTTCAAATCCAAGATAATTCATAACCGCTGTGTCATAGAAAATCGCGGATATTCTGACAGCAATACGGCGGCGGATTATATTGTGGAAAACAATAGACAGAAAGAGCGTTGCCTGAAACATGGTGGCAAATATTTTGAGATTGACGGTGAGTATCACAAAGAAATTGATATGATATATTCATGGATTAACCTCATGAAAAGCAATGCAGTTAAATAATTTCGTATACACCGTCGTGTATCATCACAGCACTGTTGTCGGTTAAATCTATGTGAGTAACTGTCGCATTGTTAAAAACCCCAACGGCACTCCCACTTTCTGTGTGTACGCTCAGCTCTGCTTTCAAAAACCCCAAACTATCAGAATGATTCCCCGCGGCGACATAACTTCCCGCGCTTACCCCCACATAAATACCGCCATTGCTTACAAACTCGCTGAGGGGAACATTAAAGCCCGTAGAATTAATTCGTTCCATTAAATATGAGGAGTTTCCGCCTGAAAAATATATGGCATCAAAACTTGATAGCTCTTTCAATGATAAAGAGCGGTGCAAATCAAAGACGTGAATATTTTCTGCCAGTATTCCCACTTTCAGCAGGTCATTTATGCATTTTGGCAAGAACGCAATTGCACCTGCATTATTTGAGGCGGTAGGGACAAATAATACTTTTGAATCTTTTGGGGAGGATTTCAAAAATCCAATAAAAGCATTTTGTATTATGTCCGATTCAAACCCCGCAGATGTAAGCAGAATCTTTGCCCTTGATGTATTTATCATAAAAAATCAACCTTTCCAATTTTTTTGAGATTATTATATGGAAAATACAAGTGAAGTAAATGCCGAGTGAATTACTATAGTGAAAGAATCGAAGGTGTTTGTATATGGAATTTAAGATAGTATCGGATTTCGCGCCTACGGGCGACCAGCCGGAGGCGATTGCGGCATTGGCGCAGGGTTTTCGTGAGGGGCGGCGGTTTCAGACCTTGCTTGGGGTTACGGGCTCTGGCAAAACATTTACGATGGCCAATGTTATTCAGGAGTTGCAAAAGCCAACCCTTGTGATGGCTCATAATAAGACCCTTGCGGCCCAACTTTACAGCGAGTTTAAGGAGTTTTTCCCCAATAATGCGGTGGAGTATTTCGTCAGTTACTATGACTACTACCAGCCGGAGGCATATGTGCCGTCTACGGATTCTTTTATTGAAAAGGACTCGGCCATTAATGAGGAAATTGACCGTCTGCGGCATTCGGCTACGTCGGCATTGTTTGAGCGGCGGGACGTGGTGATTATCGCGTCGGTTTCGTGCATCTACGGGCTGGGGCATCCGGCTGAATACCGGGAATTGATGCTGTCCCTGCGGGTGGGGATGATGCGCGACCGGGATGATATCATGCGGCGGCTGGTGGAAATTCAATATAATCGTAATGATTTGAATTTTTCCCGGGGGACGTTCCGCGCACGGGGCGATGTGCTTGAAATTTTTTTGGCCAATTCTGCGGAAATGGCTATTCGGGTGGAATTTTTCGGGGATGAAATCGAACGAATTACCGAAGTTCACGCGCTTACGGGGGAAGTCATGTCAACCCGGGAGCATATCGTAATTTTCCCGGCATCCCACCATGTAACCAGCCGCGAGCGCATGGAGGCCGCCATCCGTCGCATTGAAGAAGAACTGGAGCGGCAACTGGCGTACTTGAAATCCCAAGATAGATTGCTGGAGGCGCAACGATTGCTTCAACGCACACAATACGATGTGGAAATGATGCGCGAGGTAGGATTTTGCTCCGGCATTGAGAACTATTCGCTGCATTTGGCCGGGCGCGAGGTAGGCTCCATGCCATATACCTTGCTGGATTATTTCCCGGATGATTTTTTGATTATTGCGGATGAGTCCCATGTGTCACTGCCACAGGTGCGCGGCATGTATGAGGGCGACCGCTCGCGCAAGACAACGCTGGTGGAATACGGCTTTCGCCTGCCCTCCGCGCTGGACAATCGGCCGCTGAAATTCGCGGAGTTTGAGACGAAAATCCCCCAGATGTTATTTGTGTCGGCCACGCCGGCCAAGTACGAGCAAGAGCATTCGCAATTTCAGGTGGAACAGATTATTCGCCCGACGGGGCTGCTTGACCCGGAAATTAGCGTGCGCCCGGTGCGCGGTCAGGTTGACGATTTAATTGGCGAATGCAATGCTATCGCAGAGCAAAAATTAAAGGTGCTGGTGACGACGCTGACTAAGCGCATGGCCGAGGATTTGACTTCCTATTTAAAGGAAGCTGGGATTCGCGTGCGCTACTTGCATTCGGATATCGACACGCTGGAGAGGATTGAGATTATCCGCGACCTACGGATGGACGTTTTCGACGTGTTGGTGGGAATTAATCTTTTGCGCGAGGGGCTGGACATCCCGGAATGCGCGCTTGTGGCCATTCTGGATGCGGACAAGGAGGGCTTTTTGCGCTCAAATACTTCGCTGATTCAAACCATTGGACGCGCCGCACGGAACGTAAACGGCCGCGTAATCATGTACGCCGACACCATTACCGAGTCCATGGCCAATTCCATCGCAGAAACCAATCGTCGCCGTGGCATCCAAGAGGAATATAATAGAAGAAACAATATCACACCCCGCTCGATTGTGAAAAAAGTCCACGAGCGCATTCAGCTAACAAAATCCGTGGAGAATGCCTCCCCTACCCTCGCCAAGGACGCGGAATCCATGAGCCGCGAGGAAATTGTCGCCGCCATCAAGAAGCTGGAAAAACAAATGAAACAAGCCGCCGCAGAACTGCAATTCGAGCAGGCCGCCACGATTCGGGACGAGATTTTAGATTTGAAGAAAAGAATGTAAAAAAAGGAGCTGTCAGATGAAACATGCAAAAATTAAAAAGGTGCTTAGCGTATTTATGGCATTAATTCTGACAATTGGTAGCGTAATTTTAAACGATGTAAGCGTTCACGCAGACAATCTTAATGGTATAACGGCAATAACCAGTTCCGGCTTTGGTTGCAGAGCTGAAGCACAAGTAGCAGGGATTGTAAGCAACGGTAGCACTGCCATTTGGGTTCCCGGAGGGCCTCAATTGGACAGCTTTGGAGGCATAGTTTTAGAATACCGCGAAAATTTAGATATTGCTGTTATTCTATTGGACGATGAAAACGATTACGCATATATCCGTTTGTATTTTGACGATATTGACGAAGTGCTTAGGGCTGAAAAAGTGAGGGGAACATTAATCGCAAGAAATGGCACGCCTTACAGCACTTACATTGGCAGACCCGGTGAAAGCACCATTGTTCGGCTTCCCGGAACAGGTTTGCAGGCCATTGGGATTATCAATTACTATTTTGAGGCAGATACAGGGAGATATTTGGGCTACCTGACTACAGGCTTTGAAAGTCCTTTTTGGCATTCACATATGGGTTTTAGATATCTTGTGCTGACACCAAGTATGGTAGACGAATTTTTGGAAACAGGCGTATTCATTGATGAATTTGATTTTCACGGTGAAATCATTATAACCGAATTGGAGTTCCCTTACGGTGAACTTCGCAGCCGCCTTAGTCTTAGGGAGGTTATCCTTAATGCAAGAAGCGAGGCCGCCGCGCAATCCGATGACACGCCCAGCGATTGGGCAAATTGGGATGTCAGCAAGGCAATAGAGCTGGGGTTTGTTCCCTTTGAATTGCAGTCAAACTTCATGCAAGCCATAACCCATGCAGAGTTTGCTTCTCTTATTGATGCGTTTTACGAAACCGTAACATGGCGGGAAGGCTTTGAACATGAAGCATTCGACTTCGATATCGTAACCCGTGAACAGGCGGCGGTAATGCTTGTACGGCTTGCAGACGCAGTTGGCCAGTCATTGCCACAAGCCACTACCGCGAGATGGGTTTCGCTTCTTGCATTCTTTTCCGACAGCGCGGAAATATCCCCATGGGCAGTTGAAGCCGTTGGGCAAATGTGGTCGGTGAATATAATGAATGGCAATGGGGGCAGTATTTTTGCCCCGCAAGATAACCTTACCCGCGAACAGGCCATAGTAACTATGTTAAGACTGCTACGCTTAATGGGCGGATTGGACGTGCCACCAGCAGGGTGAACTGTGCCACCTCTGTCGGTATAGGGAGGGCAGCAGATGTGCGGTATGCTATTATAACGAGAGAGAAAGTAAAATTTGTCGGACGTTTGACAGACTATTACTGCTTCCTGTCAGTATTTCTAATGGAGAGACAATCCAGATTGAAATTACGGAACAGCAAAATGAAATATTTGTGACAGACGGGCCTTCTATGAGCAATCAACAAATCATTGAAGCAGGCCATTTAGATGTATCGTATTCTATTAAGACGGACTACTGCTGGAAAAAAGGACTGAAGCTTACACTGTATAGAAAATAAACATTTTCTTCATCGAATTGGAGCAAAAACTTTGGGGAGGAACATCAAAATGCCAACCACCCTCTACCACGGAACAACCCACAACTTCAAAAAAATAGACGTACACAAAGGCAAGCCATTCAAAGATTTCGGGCAAGGATTTTACCTCTCCGAGCATTATGAACATGCCCGCAACATTGCGTTTCGCAACCGCAAAATCGAAGAAACCCGCTTACGTGCAATAGGGGACGAAGCAGAGTTGCCTGTTTTTGTTTACGTGTATGATTGGAGGGTCGTCAAGTGGTTTGAGAAAATAAATTTTGTGAGTATTGTTATGTTCTGATATAATTTACCGTAATGGCAGGCAATTGAACAAAATTTATATTAGGGGTATGACATATGAGCGATTTCTCAAAGGCTTTAATTTCTGAATCGCCCAAGAGTGGGTTGAAAGAAAAACTAAATCTGTTCGGACAATTTATTGGAGACTGGGATTTAGATGGGGTATACGGGAAAGGCACACCGGACGAATTGCGTGTACCCGGTGAATGGTTATTTTCTTGGATTTTAGACGGAACTGCAATACAAGACACATTCATTTGCCCTTCCCGAAAAGAAAGAGCAATTAACCCCCACCCTGATGCCGAATATGGCACAACTGTCCGTTTTTATAATCCATCAAAAGATACTTGGGACATTTGTTATGGTGGTTACGGTTATATGACTGTATTGGAAGCGAAGCAAGTTGGCAATCAAATAATAGTGACCAATCAAGATGCTTCGGACGGCCTCAATGAATGGGTGTTTTCGGACATAACACCTGTTTCATTTCATTGGCAAAACAGGACAAGTTATGATAACGGAACTACTTGGACTGTGAACTTTGAAGTATTTGCAAACAAGAGATAGTCAGAGTTTTGAGCTATGCAGTATAAGCATTTTCTACAGTCAAAGCGAGTAATGTTTCAACTTTTATTTCCCTACCGATAGGCAGGGAAGCTCCCCATAGGACGCACCGCACCGGCTCTGCCGGTGTATAGGTGAGCAACTTATGCAAAAAAGGATGGTGAAAAATGAAGCCCACATATTCTAAGCGGGCGGCAAAAGCCATAAATAAAATTAGCAACCCATTTAAGCAAAATATTAAAGAAGCGATTGAAAAACTCCCATCCGGTGACGTAAAAAAATTGCAAGGATGTAAAAACGCTTATCGGCTTCGTGTTGGGGATTACCGCATACTCTTTGACATGGACGGACAGATTGAAATTACAGATGTACTCCCAAGAGGAGCGGCTTATAAAAATTGAAAGGGTGTTTATTATGACTGCAACCAGACAGCAACTGCGTGATATTATAGATATCGTAGATTCAAACGAGTTAGGCGTTTTGTATCAAGTATTAGTTAAGTTCATCCCTGAATCAGTACCCATGCCGGATGAAATAGAGGCTATACGCTTGGGGCGGGATGAGATTCGCCGTGGGGAAACAGTAAGCCACGATGAAATTAACTGGAGCTAAAAATAAAGGATGCCCGACTAATTGAGCATCCTCTATTTTTGACTCCTTCCTGCACGGCTAAACGCCTTATTTATGCCGTAAATGGGCCGACAGCCATGTATTTTAGTAGGCTTGTTCCTCAAGCCCCTTAACAGCATAACAAAAGAATTTGATACAGCAGAAATGAACAAACTTAACGTAAAGCACTTTGATTGAAATGCTTGAACCTAACAACCTGCCGGCGCAATATTATTTTGGCACGAGCAAAGCCTCATCCATTTTAAAGCAAACGGGGAGGCGTGAATTAAAATGAATAAGATTCACCTTTGTATAGATGCGCTTTCCGCTGACGTTGCTGATAAACTTGCACAAGAATCGGGTATGACAATAACCGAAGCATTGCAAGCCTTTATGGAAACAAAAACTTACGCGCTCTTATTCGATAGTAATTCTTTACTATATCTTGAAAGCGCGGAATATGTTTTCGATATGCTTCAAGCAGAAAAGCGCAACGATTGGGAATATTGGACGGAGGAATAATTGTGAAACTTAATCAAGTAGCACACCTGCAAACTGAAGTTGCTCATACTTATATGCGAGAGCGCGATATTAGTCCTGTAGATTTTATTATCCTTGACCGTGAATATGGAATTCTTCGTTTTATTGAAGATGGTTACGAACCTTTCCATTTGACTGGCACACAGGGCATAATTGATGAGATTGACGACTATGTCCGCATTCAACGTGAACGCGCTGAAACCCAACAATTTTAGATGATTTGGGGAAAGGTTTTTTTTGCGGTTATCTACGGCCTGATTTTCGGGTCGTTTGCGAATGTGCTTATTTATCGGATACCGCGTAGTATGTCCATCGTAAAGCCGCGTTCGGGCTGTCCTTCCTGTGGCAAAACACTAACTGCGCCGGATTTAATTCCGGTTTTTAGTTGGCTTTTTTTGCGTGGGAAGTGCCGGTTTTGCAAAGAGCGGATAAGCCCTCGATATGTTTTGGTAGAGCTGCTGTGTGGTGGGCTGTTTGCGGCGATGGTATTCTACTCCCCTACCCTTTCCGCGATTCCATTGGTGTTGCTGGTTTTTGTGCTGGTGGTGGTGTCGATGATTGACATTGATACCCAAGAGATATATGATGTATTGCTGATTTTCGGCGTGGCGGTTGGTGTGGCTTGGGTTGTGGCGGGGCATTTTTTCCCAGCGGCATTCCCCTACTCTCCCGGCTGGGTTGATGCGTTGATTGGTTTGGTTGCAGGGGCCTTGCCACTGTTTTTGCTGGATAAACTGACTTTGCTGATTCTCAAAAAGGATGGCTTTGGTTATGGCGATGTTAAGCTTATGGCCATGGTTGGCATCTTTTTGGGATGGCAGTTGACATTTATGGCGTTTTTCTTTGCATTTTTGGGCGGCGGGGTTTTCGCCGTGGTTCTGTTGGCGCGAAAAAAGGTCAAACGCGGCGAATATCTTGCATTCGGGCCTTTTCTGTGCGCGGGGACTCTATTGTCGCTATGGTTTGGCGAAGCTGTACTTTCGGCCTATTTGGGATTATTTTAATTCCCGCAAGGGTGAAAATTGGAGGATTTGAAAATGGAGAGAATTGTTAAAACAGATTCAAGGGTCATGTCGCCCTTGCTGATGTACCTGTCTGTGATGTTTGCGGCGTTTTTGCTTATTTCAAATGTAATCGCAAACCGCATGTTGCAGGTCGGCCCATGGGCTATAGACGCGGGCACGCTGACATTTCCTATTACATACATCCTTTCTGATGTATTTTCAGAGGTTTACGGCTATAAATGGTCGCGGCGCATCGCGTGGACCAGTCTGGCTATTAACGCCGTCTTCGCATTGCTTATCCTTTTAGTCGTGCGTCTGCCCTATCCCGGCTGGGAGGGGGCCGGCGATGACGCTGCCAATTTCGCTGCCGCGCTGGGGAATTCTTGGCGCATTGTACTGGCCAGCCTTGTGGCCTATTGCGTAGGTGACTTGGTGGATGACAGGATTTTCCGCCGTCTGCGCGAGAGAAGCCAAAAAAAATATGGCGACGAGAATATTAAGGGCTTCGCGTTTAGGGCATTGTTCTCGTCCCTTATCGGGCATATTTTGGATACCAATATTTTTGTGTTTATCGCCTTTGCCTTTATCATGCCCTGGGACGCGCTGCCCGGAATGATTATATTAGGCATTATTATCAAGTGGGCATATGAATGGGCGGTTATTCCGGTCACTTTCCGCGTAGCAAAATGGGTGCGCGCCAAGGAGAACTCGTATTCAAATGAACGGAGCTGAACAAAAAATGTCAAGAAAGAATACTCTGACTTGGATATTATGGTGCTGGCGGACGTATCCGACAACGAGTAGAGGGCATTTGAAAATCAATTCCACATATTAGCAAGCGATATAGGGCTTGAACATGACATAATCGTTAGTATGATTCTTAACAATGAGAGCCTTTTTATGAGTAGGCTCCCTAATTTTACCGTTCTATTAGGAATGTACTTTCTGAGGGAGTTGCACTTTATGCATCAAACTAATAATCAGTTAAATTTTTTTCCTTTATCCTATCATTGATTTTTTTCGCTTCATGTTTGTCATATAAATAGAAGCCGAACCAGATTACAATAAATATCAATACGCTAGTAACAAGGGAGAAAACAACGGCAGCCGGTGAGCCTGCCGGAAGCCAGCCAAGGCCAAAACCAACTGAAAAAAATATTCCAAGTCCTACGGTGGCGTGGATTGTCATCTGCTGCCACCTCCGCAAACGGTCGATTTCATAGACAATAGGGGTGGTGGCGCATCCTATACCCACAACCACAGAGCCCAATGCATGGACTGTGAAGTTATCAAACAGCCCATGCAGCCCGTCGGGGTGGGCAAAATCCATTACTACGCAAATACTCACAAGCCAAAAACAGCCCCACGCAACGCCGTGTGCCAAATATTTCACCAATGTTCTCATTTTGCCCTCCTATAATCCTAAGCGTTTTTTAAAATCGCTTAGATATTTCCGCGAAATATAATCATTTACGCCGTTTTTCATAACAATGTACATAGTGCCGTTAAACGAATGTGAAAGATGGTCAACGCGATTGATATTAACTATGGCCGATTTCGAAATGCGGGCAAAGCCGCTTCCCAGCTGCTCCTGAAGCTCATGGAGCGGTTTTGTTAGCATATATTCCTGTGCCTCCCGGTTGTACAGCTTAATATCGCCGCCCTCTGTGCGGATAATTTCAATTTGCTCCGGCTCAATGACAAACAGCTTGTCATTTTTTTTTGCAATCAACAAAGACGCCCTATCCCCTGCCCCTTCAAACATTTCCGCCCACATTAGAACTTCCGGCGTAATTTTGGGCGCGTGGATAACAATGGCCGGCTCTTCAATATTTGGGTCAATTTTAATTTCCACTTTCATAAAATCACCTCACTTCGACGTGATGTATAGACGTTTCCGTTGAAAATGGGTTCAGTCATCGCGCAAAAACGCCGCCGACGCAGTCGCGGCATGCGCTCGACTTCACCGTTTTCAACTGAAAACGCTATTATTGCATCTTATTCCCCTAAAACAACCACTTGCGGCAAAATCAGCGACAAAACCGGAAGCAAATTATACACTGATTATAGCAAAAGGGGGCATGTTAAATGGAAATTTTGGCACGGGTAAATGATTTAAGTGTGCGGTATGGCAGTAATTTAGCCGTTAATCAAATTTCCTTCGAGTTAAATTCGGGGGAAATTGTGGCGGTAATCGGGACAAACGGTTGCGGCAAAACATCGTCAATGGAATGCCTGGGCGGGCTGCGTAATCCCAGCGGCGGCACGATTGCTGTCTTTGGCAAAAATCCTCACACAGACAGGAAAGAAATATACACGCAGCTGGGCATACAGCTACAGGAAGCGGCCTATCCCGAAAAAATCAAAGTAAATGAAATATGCTCTTGGTTTTCGTCATTTTATACGAATCCCGCGGATTATAAACAATTACTGACTCAATTGGGGCTGGCCGACAAAGGGAAAAGTTATGTAAACAAGCTGTCCGGCGGGCAAAAACAGCGTCTGTCTATATTGCTGGCCATGCTCGCCCGCCCAAAAATGCTGATTTTAGACGAGCTAACCACGGGACTTGACCCGGTTGCGCGGCGCAGCATTTGGGATGTGCTAAAGGCCATAAAAAGCGAGGGCATAGGGGTATTGCTGGTTTCCCACTATATGGATGAAGTCGAAAGCTTGGCCGACAGGGTAATTTTTATGCAAAACGGCAAAATCTTCTTCACGGGAACGCTGGCGGAATTTAAAAGCCTTGGAAAACCCGGCATGAGCTTGGAGGACATCTATCTTGATATGGAGGGATTGCTGTGACAGCAAAAGCATTTTTAAAGACCACGCAAATGATAGGCAAAATATATTTTAGGGAATTTTCGGGGCCTTTTTTCTCCGTGGTGTTTCCGGTGGGGATGCTCTTACTTTTCGGCGGAATTTATGGCAACGAGTACGGCGCGATGGACGAGATGGTTCCGGCCCTTGCGGGAATGATTATCGCGGTAAACGGCATAATGACCTTGCCGCTAAACCTATCCGAATACATGACAAACAAGGTGTACAAACGCTTCGACGCGACACCTGTAGGCAAGGGCAATATAATCCTTGTGCAAATTTTGGTTTATTTATTATCCACGTTTATAAGCACCGCAATTATAATTGTCGCGGGCAGAATAATCCATGATATAAATATAACCGGTGCTTGGTATGTAATTTTTCCGGCAATACTGCTGTCCTGTGCCGCTGTTTTTGCTATGGGCTTTTTTATCGCAGCGGTGTTTAAGAACGGCAAACTTGCGCAAATTATAAGCTATATTGTCTATTTTATTATGATTTTTCTTTCCGGCGCGACAGTGCCTTTGTGGCTAATGCCCGAAAATATAAGAACCCTCGCAAATGCCTTGCCTCTGACCCATATTGTAATTTTATTGCAAAACACCTTTAGCGGGCAGCCCGTAAATGAACAATTTACTGCGATTTTCATACTTCTGGGCATAATTATTGCCTGCGGGCTTATTGGGGCGGTTTCATATAGGAATAGAAAATGGGCGTAGAGTCGAAAAAAATCAGGATAATTCTAAAATCCTTCTATAGCCCAGATTTAGTTCCGCGCTGTTTAAGACCCCTGCCATGTTTTTGATAATATCGGAGAGGCTATCACTTTCGCTGACAATTAAGCGTTTGTCGTATTGATATGGCTCGTGTGAAGTTCTATTTTCTATACCGCCAGACTTGGCCCTTGCCCAAGTCATGTAGGTTACAGAGCCGTCTTCATGAATTATTAAGCTTACGCTGGTTAATTCCAGCCCCATCATGGAAAATTCGCGCTTCATGTTAGGTATGCTGTTACGGAATTCCCGTATTTTGTCTGTAAAATGCTCTTTATCTAGGCCGGGTGCTATATGAACCTTGCCGAAGCTTCCGTTAATTTCTGTAATTGCCATATCCATTGCCCAATTTCTGCTTGGACTTGAGGACTCGCCGGACGCCAATCGCTGCACATGTTCATTAAATGACTGCGAGAATAACTCCGCTTTAGTGGGGTTATGGCCGGTTAATTGCGGACATAATGTATTGCTTATAGGAAGTTGATTCAATATGCTTTGCAACATTTCGCTTCACTCACTACCGAATTCAGCATAGTCAGAAATATCGTAAGGGTTCTCTTGCACATAGTCCTCTAAGCTTAGTCCTGTTTCAGATAGTGCTAATTCCCTAAAAGAGCGTACCTTGAATTCCTTTTCAATAGTGATTACATTACCACGAACACCGACTTTTACAGTATCATTTTCTTCAATGCCCAATTTTTGCAAATAGGGTTTGGGAAGTCTTACGGCTGATGAGTTTCCCCATTTTGCTACTACTACCTCCATTAAAATCAGCTCCTTTATATAGTGAGTATATCATATCATTTCATGCGCCTCAAATACTCAAGTGTCCGCATACTGCACTGTAATTGCAGTATTGGCATGGGCTTTTTGGGCCTTTGAATGGCTTGGCGGTGATGTCGCCCTGGGTCATTCGAAGGCCTAGTTCTTTTACTTTGTTTTCTGCGTCGCGGCTTAGATTTAGGAAATTTTCAAGGTCGGCGGGAGCTTCCACGGCCAGGCCGGACATTTTGAAGCATTTTAATAAACCCTCTTCCCGGGCGGCGTCGCTCAAAATGTCATCGGCTTGGATAATGGGGTCGTCTATCGGGAAGTAGAAAACGCCGCCGGGTTTGGCATTTTTTCTGGCTTTGCTTCGGGATTGCAACATGGCGTTCATGTATAGCATTAGTTGTAACTGTATGCCATGCCGCACCTCCTCCGGGCTGAATTTCGCCTGGCCGGATTTATAGTCGATAATTTTTACATATTCATGGTCTGCGACGGTGTGAATGTCAACCCTGTCAACACGCCCGGTCAGGCTTAGACTACGCCCGTCGGGAAGGGCCGTACTGCTTAGAATTTCAAATTCCGTCAGGGTTGGTTGGTATTCGCCGCGCTTGATTTGTTCGCAGATGGCCCAGCATGAGGCCGAGGCCACGCGGCGCACTTTGTTCAAAATATGGCGATTCCGTGCGGTGTCGTGGTAAATGGAGGTATCCAAAATTAATCCTTGTACCAAATCATCTACCAGTGCATTGATTTGCGGGCGGGCCATGGCTTCCAGTGGGGCAATCCGCGTGAATTCCGTTAAAATATCGTGGAACAGCTTGCCCAAGTCCGTGGGAAGCACCTGATAACGCGCCCGGGGCCTCGCGCCAAGGATGTACGACATGTAATAGGCAAATGGACAGCGGGCAAAAGCCTCCAGCCGGGTTGCCGCGGTCAGAATTGTTTGGCCGTATAATAAATTCACGGAGGCGGGGGAAAGTTGATTTTGCGCGGGTGCGGGTGCTTCCGCGTCGCCGTATTCCGAAAAAGACGGGGCAGATGTGGTCTCCAATGTCGGAAACATTTTGCGAATTTTGCCCAAAATCGGAGACGGACGAAGGGCTTTGCCCCCCGGTTCGGCTTCTGCATAGATGAAAATTAGCTTCTCCTTGGGCTGGGACAATGCGCAGTATAAATTATAATAATGGTCTGTGAGTTTGCGCTGATTTTCCGGGGCCAGTTCCAATGCGGTGTTGCGAAGTATTTTGCGCTCGAAATCTGTGAATAGGCCAGATTGCGTTGGCACAGGGGGCAAAATGCCCTCGTTCGCGCCCAGCACCAGCATTGTTTGGATTTCCGGGTAGCGCGAGCGGCCGATGTCGCCAAGAATAACTTGGTCAATCGTAGGCGGAATGCGCCCCAGCCCCACTTGAAAAAGTCCCGCGTCCAAGGTTTGCGCAAAGACCTTGTGACTGACCTTCTCGTCACCCAGAATTTCCACCAGCTTGTCAAAGACCTCGCACAGCTTTGGCCAAATTTGGCCGTGAAGCCGTGCCGTGGCGGGGTCGCCGGCGGCCATGCGGGCGTCAAACCAGCCTTGCAGCGTCTCGGGGACTTTTAGGGCGTATAACATATCAAATACCCGGCGGGCGTGGACTCTTACCGTGGCCATGGAGTCGGCGCGAAGTTTTGCATAGGTCGCAAGAGCGTTTAGTAATTGCAACCTCCCCTCCTCCGCCACAGGGTCGGAAAAAGAATACTGCCAGCGATAGGAGTTTATTCCGTTTGCCAGCGCGTAGTTTTCCAAAATGTCCACGGCGACGGGGTCTAGGCCCGTCAAACGGGTTTTTAGAAAACGAAACACGCTTTCATAGCTCCAATTGCGCATGGGAATTTCCAAAGCGGCGCGAATCATCTCTGTCAGTGGATGCGAAAGAATATCCGTTTCTGTGTCCACAAATAAGGGAATGCCCAAGCGGTCGAAAACTGTTTGCAGAATTTTCTCATAATGGGTGCGGTCGCCGCAGAGGATTGCGATATCCCGGAAGCGATGGCCATTCTCCCGAACTAATTGCAAAATTCGCCCGGCTGTGGCATATACCGCCGCGTATCTGTCGGCGGCGGAAATGATTTCGATGGAGGCATCATTACGGCCATCGTGCCCTGCGAGATATGCAATCGCCCCGCTATCACCGAAGTTTTCCACGAAGTAAGCCAGCCCCGGTGCATTTATGTGGCGATAGTTTTCCTTCATATATATATGCGGCTCGACGGGAATGCGGCTGTCACGCGCCATCTGTGTGAGCTGTTCCATTGTTTCATAGGGCGCGGAGGCGGCGGCTTGGGTTGGCAAAGTTAGCGTAACCGTCAGCCGGTTTGCGCGTTTTAATATGTATAACAAAACCTGACGCTCCTGGGGCGTGAAGCCGGAAAACCCATCCACCCAAAAATCCGCACCGTCCAACAGCTTCAACGGTTCATGGGAAAAAGCCTCCAGTTTTTGGCACAGAAGCTCTGGCATATCGTCGGTCAGGAGGTATTTATCCTTCACTGTTTCGCGGTAGGTCGTCAGAATCAAAGCAATGTCCGAAAGTTTTGCCGCCAAAGCCGGTGACGAGCCAACCGCACGGTCGGTTAATTCCTCCGCACTTACGCGATAATGATTCAGTTCCGTAATTGTGCCGCAAAGTTCCTCCACAAAGCCATGCTTGTCCGACGAGCTTTTATAATAAATTAATTTGTCCGCCGCCTCGAACAGCACTTTTCTAATAAGCATCTGCTTGCCCAAGTCACCCATTATCTGGCCCGCGGGCTTGCCCAACGCGGAAAACAGCCTGTACGCCAGCCGATTGAAACTCAAAACCTGCACCTGTGTGGCGGCCTCGCGCCCGTGGGACAGTAGCAATTTCTCCGATTGTAGGGAAAACTGCTCCGGCACGAGGTAGTACAAGGGCGCGGCAACCGACGAATCCGCTATCCGCGCCCGAATTTCTTCCAGTACAAAAGTTGTCTTGCCCGCGCCCGGGCCGCCTAGGATAAATTGCAGGGGCATGACTGATGCTCCTTTTTGCAACTATTTTACCACAATGCGAACCCCATCCACAATGACGGCGGTAATCGAAGCGGCATCAATGGGCGAATGCGCAATAGCAAAAACATCAAACGACCACCGCGGCGGGAAGTAACTTCCTCCGGACGGTCTTAATGGGATGATACCCTCCGGGGTTTCAACTGCAATCTCATTGCCAAAACGGACTCTCTCCCCGTGATATTCAAAGCTTCCGGTAAAGCGGATGCCCAGCGGGCTTAAAATCATCCCCTCCAAAACGAATTCGCCTATATCGGCCGAGCCCTCCCATTTGCGCATTTGTCCGCTGGTGTCGTCGAAGTAAATTGTCACATCCCAATTGCCTTCGGTACCGTAGCGGAAATGATTTCTAAGCGTTAGCGTATAATGTTCCAATTCATCAATATTTATGGGGAAAATGGATTCTATAAAGGCGTATTGCAACCCATGGTATCCATTTGCCCACTCATGATGTTGAAAATCGGCATTAGTGCCAAAATTTGTATGAAAAGCATCTGTTACTGGCATCCCACCCGGCGCAAGCAGTTCCACACTCACAGTAGACGACGGACCACCAGTCCGGGGGTGATGAGTGCTGCCAGTTTGGATATGAAGGTGTCCGTCAATAATGCCCATATTTGAAATCCATTGCCTATGACCTTCAGATGAATCCCACAAACGACAACCGGGGCTTGGCAACGCCGGGAAATTCCCCTCACCTTGGGGCAATAGCAAGTAATCGAAGTTAAAGCTGGGGAGATAAATAACATCAAAGGCTTCTTCAAGTTCAACCAGCGATATGGGAAATGCCACCTCTTCATAACCATCATTAAAAATGATATGGTCGAAGGATAATCTTAGCGGGTTTGTTGCGCCCCTCGTAAAGATGTATTCAAAATAGGCCGTGTTTGTCTCCCGGTTAAAATAAATTCCGGAGCTATTCATGCTCATACTCATGTTTAACCACATCCATGTCCTCTCCGTCAGGCGGTTTTGACCGCTTACATCCTGTACTGACAGATACACAATCGCGCTGTTGCCAAACTGCCCCGCGCCGATTACTTCCACGCGAATGCCTTGGTCTGTCGCGTAGATTTCAACGGGCTCTAAAATTTCCGCAAAAAACGGATTATGGTCTGCTATAAACCGGTCAAAAGCACCCAAGCTGACCGCCGCGTAAACCGAACCGGCCGCAAGCACCAGCAATGCCGCAAGTGCCGCCGCTATTTTAAATCTTAAACGCGGGGCGGATTTTGGCCCGCTGTGCAAGCGATTCTTCACCCCGGCTTCTAAATTTGTTGTATCCACAGTTATTTGGGAAAACGCATGGGAAATGCGTTGCTCGCTTTGGTCAAGCTTCATATACTTTGCCTCCTATTTGATTCTCAAAGGAATCCAGATATTTTGCCGCCTTTTTCTTGGCGCGTTCATATTGTTTTCTCAACGCCGCCGGGGACGAGCCCATAATCTGTGACAGCTCTTCATAGCTGTAATTATTCATAATACGCCCGTACAAAATCGCCCTTTCTTGGGGTTTAAGCGGCCGCAATGCCTCCATAATTTCAGGCATCGCGCTACTATTCATATATACAACAGGCTCGTTTTTCATATCGCTGAAAAACAGCGGCATACGCCTCTTTCGCTTATTCAGGCTGTAATTATAGGTAATTTTATACAGCCACGCCGACAGATTCCTTCCGTCAAAGCCCCCACGGTTTTTATAGGCAGAGATAAATACATCCTGCACCACATCCTCCGCGTCCTGATGGCTGCATAATATCGAAGCGGCATACCGCAAAAGCTTCTCGCCATAGTCGGCAATTAACTCCTCCAGCTCCGCCTCCCCGCCTGTGGCAAAGCGTTTATCCAGTTCCACATAACCAGCTCCTCCGTATTCAATCGATTGTACCTTTATAACAACGCACAGGATTATTTTGTGACATATTAAAACATAAAAAAGAGCAGGTATCATTTTTGATAACCCGCTAAATAAAATCTATTGATGGAAATATCCTTTTATTTCCCCAAATTTAAGGTTCCGCGAAAAAATGTGGCAAATCCCTCGTCTATTTCTGCATACTTATCAGAATATTCTCGGTCAAAATAATACTCACCGCTTTTTATATGAACGGATAGACTGTCAAGCGGAAAGCCTATATTCCTCATTTTGTGTGGCTTGGAAACAATGTAAAATGGGTCGGAGGCGATGTCATCCTCCATATGCTCATGCATTTGTCCTTCGCCCAAAATCAAACATATTGCATTTTTATATCGAGCCACCATTTTACCGCCCATTTTATCGGCAAGCGTTGAATAATAGGTAATTGTTTCATCATCGTTCATGCAATCACCGATACCACGCACATTAACTCCCGGCTGGCGGTTGTCATCAATCTCATCTATGTATAAACCGCTATCGCAAGAGAACAGCGGCATTTTAAGTGCATTAAAATATGCTAATGCTTTTATTCGAGCATTTTCAAGCGGGCTATTTCCGTTTTCATCAATGTGCAATATCGGAGCGTTTACATCCGCAAGACTTAAAAGCTCAATGCTAAGATACGCCACTCGCTTTTGCATAAATGCTATTTTGCTTTTGTTTGTTGTGGCATACAATAGCTTCATGAAGTTCTACTCCTTGCGTTTCTGGCATTTTATAGCATGGGCACGAAAGTTACAGCAATTGAACACCCGCCGCCTTGCAACCACGCAAAGTTTCCTCATCCCAAATGCTTACCTGAACCTCGCCGATGTGAGCTTTTTTCAGCAGAAACATCGAAAGCCTTGACTGGCCGATTCCCCCGCCGATGGTAAGCGGAAGATTATCATCAAGAAGCATTTTTTGAAATTCCAATTCCCGGCGGTCGTCGCAGCCCGAAATGGAAAGCTGCCTATCCAGCGTCGCGCTGTCAACACGAATTCCCATGGAGGAAAGCTCAATAGCGCAGTCAAGCACGTCGTTGTAAAACAAAATATCCCCGTTCAGCGACCAATCATCGTAATCAGGCGCGCGGCCATCATGCGTCTTGCCCGAGCGCAACACCCCACCAATTTGCATAAGAAACACGGTGCCATGTTCTTTTACAATGGCGTTCTCGCGCTCTTTTGGAGTCAACCCCGGGTACATATCCTCCAACTCTTGGGAGGTAATAAATTTCACCTCGCGGCTTAAATTTAACTCCAACGCCGGATACATTTCCATAAGCGTATCCGCCGTATCGCAGATGGCGTGGATGATACTCCGCACCGTTTCCCGCAAAAATTCCTCGTTGCGGTTATTCTCGCTTATGACCTTTTCCCAATCCCATTGGTCTACATAAATTGAATGCAAATTGTCCAGCTCATCGTCGCGACGAATGGCATTCATGTCCGTATACAGACCGTTCCCAACGTGAAAATCGTACTTGTGCAACGCCAGCCGCTTCCACTTGGCTAGGGAATGCACAATTTGTGCAATTTGTCCGGTTTCCTTCAGGTCAAATTCCACGGGCCGCTCCGTTCCGTTGAGATTATCATTAAGCCCCGTATGCGGCTCCACAAAAAGCGGCGCAGACACCCGCTTGAGGTTTAACTCCCGCGCCAAATTATCTTCAAAAATCCGCTTCATCTTGCCAATGGCTGTTTGGGTTTCATACAGCGATAAAAGAGACTTGTACCCTTTGGGAATAATTAATTTCATGCAACAACCTCCGTTTTCAAATGAGATTAAAAAGAATTTCCTGATAGCGTTTCGTTGCCAGCTCACTTGGTTGCCCTTTCTTGCAAAACTCCAGCTTTGCAAGTTTTGGCACATTTCTTTCAATAATAATCATACCGTCCACAAGCTTGCCTTGCAGCGCATGAAAAGCTTCTAAAAATCGCTCGTCATTTTTTGCTTTATCATAAAAAGACAGGACGTAAACATACTGGAACAAGTTGTAATACCACAACGGATACTCTACTTGCATAAAGCGGGTTCCCATTCCATATTGGCATGGCCCTATGGGTTTTCTGATTGTCCAGTGGGCAAGTAAAAATTCAATTGCTTTATCAAGTGACGGCTCATTGTTAAGATACGTGCTAAATCGAAACGCATCAAGAACATTCAGAGTGGGCAACGGGTTTGAATATTCTGTTTCCGGGCCCCTGCCATATGAAAATTTATTGCACCGCCAGCCACCATCAGTGTATGGAGTATCAAGAAAATATTGCAGCGTTGTTTGTATTCGTTCGTCCTCTACATAACCCAGCCGGCACATCAGACTAACGGCATAAGCCGTGTGACACGGAAGAATCCCTCCGCTTGGGTACAGTTTAAACCGCCCGTCTTTTCGCCATACGCTAAAGAGCAATTCCGCCACTGTCACAAGAATCGGGTCGGTGTCCTCCATGCCAAGCTCCAATAGCATGTGAGCACTGCCAATGCACGAAAACGGCGAACCTTTTGCCAGCCGTTTATCCGGCGTAGTCCAGTAATCAGCCCCCAAGTCATGCCTATGGGATAAGATTATATCAACATCACTTTGATATTTTTTATCAATTGGCATTTTCCAACCTCACGCTTTCCGGCCACGGGACGCACATGCGGCCAGCCATTGCATTTCCCCGGTTTTAAAACGACATTTGTCCGATGGTTCGCGGATAGGGAATGACATCGCGGATATTTTTCATTCCGGTGATATACATTAGAAGACGCTCGAAGCCAAGGCCGTACCCAGCGTGTTTTACGCCGCCAAAGCGTCGCAAATCCAAATACCAGTCGTAATCCTCCGGGTTTAGGCCGAATTTTTTTATGCTTTCTTCCAGCACGTCAAGACGCTCCTCGCGTTGGCTGCCGCCGATAAGCTCCCCTACCCCGGGCACTAGCAAATCTGCGGCGGCAACGGTTTTGCCGTCGTCATTGACACGCATGTAGAATGCCTTAATTTCACGTGGATAATCCGTGAGATAAACCGGCCCTTTGTAGACCTCGTCGCAGAGATATCTTTCATGCTCTGTTTGCAGGTCAATGCCCCATTTGACCGGATATTCAAATTTCTTGCCAGACTTTTGCAAAATATCAACGGCCTCGGTGTAGGAGCAGCGGGCAAAATCCGAATCAACCAAAGCCTGCAACCGGCCAAGAATCCCCTTTTCAATCCATTCATCAAAAAAAGCCATTTCCTCCGGCGCGTGCTCAAGCACATATTTAATTACATATTTCAGCATAGCCTCGGCGGTTTCGAGGTAATTATCCAAGTCGGCAAAAGCCATTTCAGGCTCCAGCATCCAGAATTCTGCCGCGTGAGTAGTAGTCGTGGAGGGCTCGGAGCGGAAAGTTGGTCCAAAGGTGTATACATCTCTCAAAGACAGGCAAAACGGCTCCACGGCCAACTGGCCACTTACGGTCAAATTAGCTTCTTTATTGAAGAAATCCTGTGAATAATCAACTTCGCCATCAGATGTTTTAGGCAAATTGTCAAGTGGCAGAGTCGTCACACGGAACATTTCCCCCGCGCCTTCGCAATCACTTCCCGTTAAAATTGGAGTGTGAATGTATACAAAATTGCGTTTTTGGAAAAATTCGTGAAGGGCATGAGACGCCAGCGAACGCACCCGAAACACCGCCGCATAGGTATTTGTGCGGGGGCGCAGATGGGCGATTGTGCGCAAAAATTCAAATCCGTGCCGTTTCTTTTGCAAGGGATAATCCGACGGACAAGAGCCTTCCAATATAATTGAAATTGCTTTTATCTCAAAAGGCTGCTTCGCGCCGGGGCTTTCCACTACGAGGCCTTTTACGGTAATACACGCGCCCACGCCAAGTTTTGCGGCTTCTTCAAATTTTAATCCTTTGTCCAAATCATCTAAATTCTCTTCAAATACAACCTGTACCGAGCGGAAAAAGCTGCCGTCATTAAGCTCAATAAATCCCAGATTTTTATTATTACGAGAGGTGCGAACCCAGCCGCCTACAATTATTTCCTTGTTTAAGAATTCGTCGGTTTTGCGATACAAATCTTTTAATTTGATATACATGTAAAATGCTCCTTCTAAGGCTAATTTCGCAATTTTACGGCACTTTATATCATTTTCCCAAAGCTTGTCAATAAAAACTAGACAAAATCTTAGAAGCGTATTAAAATGACCTAGCTAAAATCCGTAATTTGGAATTCGTGAGGGCGCGTCCCCATGATGAAGGGATAGATGCTTGATGGTTAGAGCTCGGCGTGTACTGCGGTGGCTGTTATTAATGGCGGCTTTTATTTTCATTTCTGCGACTCTTTCTACGACTCGAACATATGCCGACCCACTTACCATAGAGCCCAGCGAGGGCATAGACGTTATTTTAGTAATTGACACCAGCGGCTCGATGAACACTGCCGACCCGGAGCGTATCTCGCTGGAGGCCGCAGCATTGTTTATGGACATGATGGAAACCCGCAATTCCCGTATCGGAATCGTGGGATTCGCCGGGGTTGTCCACACAGTAATGCCGCTGACCCCCATAAATGACCTATCTACAAGGGACGATATTCGAAGGACGATATCCCGGTTCAGATTCCAAGGCTGGACAGACATCGGCCTTGCTTTGCGTACAGCAGCAGAAATGCTTTTGGAAGACCCCGCACCCGGCAACAGCCCCATGATTCTGCTGTTTACGGATGGCAGAATTGACGTGCCTGACAACTGGCATGGCCGCAATATCGCCATTTCATATGATGATGCGTGGTGGGCGGTTGATGCCGTGGGGGATTTCGCACCCATTTACACCATCGGACTAAATCACGACGACGGGCTGAATGTTGAGTTTCTGCAAGACGTCGCAAACCGAACCAATGCCAGATATTATATTGCCGACGACGCCGCTCTTTTGCCGCAAATTTTTAATGAAATTTTCGCCAGCCATATCCGCACGTCAATAACAGAAATAGCCACGATTATCACCGATGGAGATACTTATGCCGACGTAATTATTCCAATTCCCAGTGCTTTTGTTTCCGAGGCTAATATCATCATGCTGAGTACGCGCCCGATTGTGAATGTTCGCCTCTTTGACCCCTCTGGCCGGGAAGTTCCCTTCGACGGCGAAACATACACCCTCACATATGCCAACCGATACTCTATGATAAAGGTGCTCGCGCCTATGGTGGGCGACTGGCTCCTAAGCGTCCAAGGCCTGCCGGAAGACCGTATCACCGTAAACCTGATTTACAATTATAATATCAGCGTGTGGGCAAACGTCGAACAGCCCGGAAATATCGGGGCGTTTTTCGACCCGACTTTGCCTATTCTGATACAAGCCATGTTTCAAACCGAGCTGCCTCCCGCGCAAATTCGTTCCATTTTCGATGAAGCTGAGGCGGAATTGATTGTATATGATATGAACATGAACCATCTTGGGACAGGGCCTATGCTCAATGATGGCGCGATGTTTTGGGCTTCTTTTTTGCATGAACCGCCACAGGATATTAGGATAAGCATAAGTGTAACTCATCCCGGTTTCGAGCAATCTACGGGCTTTGTAACCATCAATTTTGACCCGGATTTGATGGCCGCAATGCTGGCCGCGCCAACGCCGGAACCTACTCCATCCCCTGCTCCGACTCCTACGCCAACACCTACGCCTACTCCCCCTCCCACGCCGCCGCCAACTCCCGTGCCCGCCCCCGAGCCTATTCCAACAGGAACAAACGCTATAGTGTTTGTGCTTATTGGAATCGCCGCTGCGTTGATTCTGGCCGCGTTGTTACTGCGGGCTTTTACCGTCAGGCAAACTCAGCAGCGAGTATTCACAGGTCATTTGGAGTTGCGCGCTTTACTTCACGACGGCAACTACACATCCTTGGAGGTGCCGGATTTAAGCACCTTCGCGGGGCAGCTGTCATTTACAGAGTTTTTGAACAACAGTTTGGGGCAAAAAGCCGAAAAATTCATATCCGCCGGCATTCCCATATGGGATATTCATTTCCAGCCGGGTATGCAAAATAACCAGCCCGTAATTCAGGTGACAAACAAAGGTACGAGCTGTCAAATCTCTGACAACGAGGGAAATATATATTTTAAGAAGAAATTTATATGGGAAAACGGACGGCAGTTAATTTTCTTAATCCCCGGCGAATCTTCCCGGATTGAAGCGACTTATAGAGCATACGAAGACTAAAGTGAGGTCAAACCATGAAGTTGTCGGCAGAAATTAAGGCTGAACTCCACGCGCTGGACAGTGAATACGGCGGGGGCATATCCACCTCCGGAACCCGAACGGATGTTATCGACAAGCCCATTTTAATAGTAGGGTTAGGCGGGACGGGTGCGGAAGCGTTAATCCGCGTGAAGCGGGCGATTAATCATCATTTCAAGCTGGGCGTCTCCGAAAACGGGCGCAGGCTGGACAAGCCAAGCCAAGTGGAGTATATGGCCCTAGACTCTGATGACAACATGCTGAACCTAAACTACGGAGGCACAACCTTTACCGAGGATGAGTTTTTGCTTTTAGATAACTCAAATTTAACGTCGATTTACAAGAACCGCGACACTGTTTTTAAAAATTCCACCCAAAGCTGGATAGCCGGAAATCTGCGGCTGCAACAGGTAAAGCACGGCGCGGGCGGCATTCGTCAGGCGGGGAGATTGTTGCTGACGATTAACAGCAACCGTGTTATCAGCGTTCTGACAGAAAAAATAAACCGTTTGACCGTAGGTCGCAAATCTAATGACTTGTTATATGTATTTATCTTGACGGGATGCGCCGGCGGTACGGGAAGCGGCGTTTTTATTGATATTCCGTATATCATCAGAAAAATTGCCGAGCAAAAGGGCTTTGAAGCCGAAAACATTGGCATGGTTTTTCTGCCTGACGTTACCCTTTCCGACAGCATGATAGACGGCTCCGCAGCGTTAAACATCAAGGCCAACGGCTTCGCCGCGCTAAAAGAGCTGGATTATCTCATGAATATCGAGCGCAACGGCGATTTCTTTGAGCAGACCTATGCCGATATGGAAATCAAATCCAATGAGCCGCCCTATGACCTATGCCATCTCGTAAGCGCGAAGGATGAAAATGGTAAGCTTATATCATCGGCCAAGAGCTATTGCATGAACGTGGCTGCGGAAACCATTATAAATTTCATCGCCAGCGAGGAAGTTATTGACGGACAGAGCTATACAATCAGTTCCTACCTTTCCAATATTGAGAATAACCGCGCCGCGTTTTTGATGACCCACCAGCAGAAGCAGCCGGTAAATTATATTTATAATACCGTCGGCGCGTCCAGCGCGTCGTTGCCGATTGAATACCTGCTCAATTATCTCACCGCTAAAATGTTTGGTGAGCTTGAGCCTTTGAATGAAAAGTCTCCGACTTTTGAGGACTCCCAACAACTTCTGGAAGCCTTCAAGATTGACCTGCCCACTTTAGAGCGGGTTCTTTCTGCTGACAGGCCAAAGCCCAGAAGTTTTAAGCAGTATGACCACATTGTCCTCCAGCAACGCCCGGAAATTATTGAGGATGCGGTAAAAAGCGAGCTCAACCGCTTGAAAGACCATTTTAACAGTGCGGCGGAAGAAATAATAAACGGTTTCGCGGAAATTTTAACGGACAAAAACAATGTCCTGTATCAAAATTTTTCCGACTTGGACACCGGCCCGTTTTACACAAAACGCCTGCTTTCCGACCTCCATGAGGCGTCCCTTTCCAGTGCCATTGATACCATTCGCAAGCGTGATATCCAGCATAAACGCGAGCATCGCGATAATATTGCCGCGATGGAGGTAAATCGCCAAACCTCTATTGCCAAGCTTTTGCGCAAAACCGTTTTTAATTTCGGCAAAAAATCCTTGGCGGCCCATACAGTCCAAATGAATGAGACCTATTTGCGTGCTTGCGGCAAGAATCTTATGTACGACGCAATCGACCGTATTTACGAATCTGTGTCAAATATGCTCAACCGCTTTTTCGAGCAAACCGTTGACACTCATTGCGAGTTGCTAAACGCATTCAAAGAGCTTTTTGACAAATTTAAGGACGCGGGAAGCGCGCTTAATAAAGAAGAGAACTTCACCCGTGACTTGGTGGAATCCCGCGAGTTTTGCGAAACTTTTATAACAGACGATGAATCCGCCAAGGTTTTGGACTATAAGCTTGCCCTCAAACGGCTGCTAAAAGACATGATGACAAAACCGGGCTGGACTCCAAGCCCCGGCAATCGTATCGTGGATAATTTTAATGAGTTCATAGCCCAGCAGTTCCAAAACGTGGTGCATAAATCCCTCGACCATTACTTTTCGCTGATGGCCAAAAGCAAGGAAACCAGCCTCGAAGAATACGTTGGCGAAAGGCTGGGGGCGTTGCAGGACAGCGCGAAGGTTATGTTTCCAATTAACCATATTCCGGGTGGATTGCATATTATCTTTCCGCCCTATGCTTATTTGTCCGTGCCGTCAAACGCGCCGCAGGTTCGCCGGGTTGTGCGACAAATGGCCACCTCCGGGCGCGTGGCCAATATCAAATACAGCCGCATGAACAACCGGCTTTATATGCTGAACCTAAAAATCGCCGTGGCCTTGTACTGCTACAAAGAACTCAGCGAATACGAGGCAGTGTACGAAACCTCCCTTAATAAAATCGCGGGGCTACATTTATATGAGTCCGCTATACGGGATTGGAAGAACCTCCCCTCCCCCAACTACGACAAGCTTTGGACAACTGACTATGAAAATACCCGCGAACGTCTGCGCAACACCCGTCTGCGTGAGCTTTTTGACAAAGCTGTGGGATACGGCATCATCCGGCTGGAGGAGCGCACCCGGTGCTTTTTCAGCTACTATGGCGAGCCGGTGGATTTAGCGGAGCAGTTTTCCCATATCGAAGCGGGGATTTCCCAAAAGACACTAAACGCCACCCAGGCCCGGGCGGCCATCGCGGAGCTGAACGCATTTCGCTGTGACCCCGCCCGCGAGCTTTATTGCCGCCCTCTGTTTGATACGGAATACTTGGCAGAAAGCGATGAGCCCGATGTGGAATACGCCAAGGGTGTGTTCATCTACATGCCCCGGCTGAATGAGCATGTTGCCCATGAAGTTAAAATTCGCCAGCACATCGCCCAACTTATCGACGCTCTAACAAAAATCGACCTAAGCGAAGTAAAATACAGCCACTTCGCCCAACTCATGTACATGGGCGTGATTACGAAGAACCGCAAATCCTATCGTTATATTTTAGACGAAGAAATTAAAATTTTATATACCATGCAAAACATCACCGACCAATATGTAGAATACGATGTTTTCCAAGCCTATTTGAATCTGGACGATAGTGTCTCCGGGTTTTTGCAAAAACGCGCCCAGGACGAAGAAAATCGCCTATCCGACGACCAGTTTTCCTCCGTTGTAAAAATCATAGACGGCTACATTAAAACCTACAAGGAGAAGCTGGAGCAGCTAGACAAAGGCTTCCATGACGAGCGTGACGGCGCGTTAAAGAGGGTCTTTTACCACACAATGCTTGAGGTGTTTACACAGGAGAAAATCGTCCTCTCATGAGCGTGAATACCCCCGTGGTTTTTGTGACAATCGGAAAAAGTGCTGATTTCTGGCCAAAAATTTCTGCCGCGCTGGCCGAATACATTGAAGGTGTACAGTATATTCCCGTGCCGGAAAATTTCGACGACGCAAATATAAAAGCCGAAGTAGGCCGTGTTTGGCGGGAATTTTTGGGTTTGGGCCAAGCGGACGTTATTCGCGTCAACTATATTTTGCGCACTGACGAAAGCGGCCTGAAGCTTCCCCAAATCCGGGAGTCCATAGAGACGTATTTTCAGGCCTTGTATCCCGCCGGTGTTTTGAGCGATATTTACTGTCTTCTCAACGACGCAAATCTGCTGGACGACGGCGGAAGCCGCAAAGGTGTCATCCAAATGCTAAAGGACGAAAAAGCGGAACGTGTGTACATGCTGTCTAACCTGACCAGTATGAACATTTTTATACCGGACGAAACCACTGCCCAAACCATCGCGCTACTGACACTTTTTAAGGACTGCGTGCCGGATTTATACCTGACCGGTGCGGATGCCTCCAGATATAACGAGTTCTTTTTTTTGGAAAATTGCGCCATGCGGCGCGGATGCTTCCTAACGGCCGCAAGTTTAACCCTAGCCGTGCCTCAAGACGCGCTAAAGGCCTTACTGATAGCAGAATTATTAAAATACGGCCAGAACGAACCCATTGAGCCCGAGCCGCCGGAATCCGCCAAGATTCTTCCCGGGATTTCCGTGACAACTAAGGCCCCCGCAAAAAATTTGGAATATCTGTGCGGCTTGGCGATACCTGATGTAAACCGCAGTGACAGGCTAACCCGCAAACAGTGGCTCTCAAGGCTTTTTGGCCTCCGGCTGAAGAGATTGTTAAACAACAGCGAAGAAGCCGGCTCTGACGAATCAAAAATCCCACCGGAGATTCCAATAGAGGGGCACAATCTTTACGATTTGCTGCGATATACCGGCGAAAGTGGAATTTTTGAAAAAAACATCAGCCAAGCCTTGCTAAATATCGAAAATGACTTGCGCAAAGCTGAGGAAAAGTATAATCTTTGGTTGGAAGAAATGCCCAATGCCACAGACGATTCCGCAAAACGACGTCTCTCCCCTCTGGTTACGCAGGATTTATGGCCATATGAGCTGGCGATGGACTATCTACGCAAGCATTCTGAAATAGAGCATCTGCGCGCAAAGGTCAAAGCTATGGAGTTTCAGCGCGCTTCAGTAAATGCCTTTCGTCACAGGCTTCAAGGATATCTGACTATGGTGCAAGTCGCTGCGTTGCCCTATGAAGAAAAGTTTAGGCAATTAAACGAAGATTTTGCCGCGTTTTCGCCAAAAGCGGAGAATTATTTCCGGCAAAGCTTTAATAGCGGCTATGCTCTTAACCACCGCCACGAGCTTGCGGAGCTTTCTAAAGAAATGACGGCTTTTCTGCAACGGGGCAAGATTTTAGAATACACCAAAATGCTTGAAGAATATGTAGATACCCACATCATGCCCACTTTTAACAGGCCAATAATGGATATTTTGCGGGACTTTTCGGACGGGGACGACAGTAAGGCCGCCGCGCTGGGCGAATGGACTTTGCAAAACCGTCATTATAATATCCGTTTGAAAATCGGCTATACAAGCCTGCATACGGAAGCCAACCTATTTATGCCGGCGAACTCGGGAGACATTCGCGCGGAGGATGTGAAAAAGCATTACGAAGGGCGGGGCTTGGGCCGGATGAATCTTTTTGCCAAAACAGATGCTAACCGCGTGGCTATTTTATATCATGCAGGGTCCTTTGATTTGGAGGATTTGTATTATAATCTATGAGAAAATACGTACTGGTTGAAAATAAAGAGCCGGACATGGCTTTGGGTCAGTTTGAGTGGCGGCTGGACGATAATAATAACGCCATAATCACTTGGGAATGGCCGGTTGACCGAATGGTTAGGCTTATGCTGGTGTTTGAGCTTGAGGACGAATCCAAGGCTCCCAAAATCACCCGCATGATGCTGGATGAGCACCCCCACGAGGTTATCACGCGGGACTTGGGGGCGAAATTCACGGTTAATATTTCCGGTGAAAAGCGTAGGTTCTTACTGTGCCCGGCCTATTTTGACGAGAATTCATCTATCGCGGTGTATCGCCCGGAATATGTCACCGACTGGATTTTTAAAAAAACCAAGATAACAACAGAAGCAATCTATAAGGCCCTTCCACTAAGCCAATTTCAAAAAGTTACCTTGCGCGTGGTCTCTTCGGACGCGACGCAGACACCCCTTGTCAGTCGGGTTTTAAAATATGTTATTCACGAGCGGGGACGCGAAACCGGAAGGTATCCACTGGATGCAACTGTGATGGCGGGGGCGGCGCATTTTTATATCAAGAAAGACCAAGCGGTAAAATTTGTACTTGAGGACGGTTATGACCATCTTCTGGACATTCGAAGCCGCTGAAAAATAATTCGAATCTACCCATTGCGCGAATAGCGCGATGCCGCGGGAGCGGCGAGGGGCTTTGCCCCTCATAGCGAGGGGGATTGGGGGCGTAGCCCCCAATGGAATGAGGTAATGCATATGTTTGAGAAAAAACAAAGCCATGTGATTTGTCCGTTTTGTTGCCACCGCTTTCATCCGAACGAAGCGGATTTTAGGTTGCCCTCCTCCGTTGGCTCTGTGGAGAAGACGCCCGCCAAAGGGCGGAAAAAAACAACTAAAGCTGCGGATGTAAAAGAGTTTGACGAAAAATTATATGATTACTATATTGAGATACTGCAAGTTGGTGAAAAAGACGCGGCCGCAAGAGCCATGCAGTTTCCGGCGGTAGAAATCGAAAACAACGCCGCGGTTTCCTATTCCCAGGAGGAAATGGAAAAGCATGGTTTTGCCCACCGCATCACATACAAGCCCTCCACCGGAAAGAAAATAACATCGGATAAACGCCTTTGCCCCAACTGCCACAATGACCTGCCTATAGGATATGGCATGAGGGATACTTTGCTTATTTCCATTTTGGGGGACGCTCGTTCAGGGAAATCGGTGTTCTTGACCATGCTGATTGCCGAGCTGGAGAATAATCCCGATTTTGTTTCCAAGCTAAACTTTATTGGCGACAAGCAGGTGCGCGACAGCTTTTACGAGACATATCAAAAACCTCTGCTGAAGGACCATCAGCTTATCAGCTCCACCAAGCGCAAGAAAATCCCACCCTATGCGTTTAATTTCTGGTATCAGTATAAAAACGAAGAGGGAGTCGTTAAGGAAAATAATATCGACCTGATTTTTTACGACATCGCCGGCGAGGACTTGCGTGACGATTCCGCCATCCGGCAGAACGGTTTTAACATCAAGGATTCCTCCGGGCTGATTTTCCTTGTTGACCCCACTAATTTCACACGGCTGTCAGACTTATTCCGATTCTCCGATTCCGCTTTGATTGACGCCATTCCGGAGGAGAACTCTAACCAAAATATTTTCAATACACTTTATAATTATTTCCTTGGCTTTGACCGGGAAAAAAGCCCGATTCCCATGGCTTTGGTAATGTCAAAGTCGGATTTATTCAACTATGTACGCTTTGATTTCTTTGACAATAAACCCGAAAACCGCATTCAGAATATTTTAAGCGACGAGGCGCACAAAAACGCGCTGAATATGCGCAGTGTTAAGGGGCTTAACCAGGAAGTGCGCGAGTTTTTGTCCCACCTTGGCGAGGACGGCGTTTTGAATAATGCCCTGGGTTGCTTCAAGGCCGTCAGTTGCTTTGCTGTTTCAAGCTTGGGCAAAAAACCCATTGTCGAGCAAATCAGTGACCCCATCACCAATGAGACCATCGAAAAGGGTTATATAGACGGCCCGCTGCAACCTTTCCGCGTAAAAGAGGCTTTTTACTGGATTCTTATGCGCAATCAGTTGCTGTACAAATACGAAAATAATCGCTTCGTGCTTCACGCGGTCTCCTCCGGCAGCGAGGAACGCCCAACCCTTTGGAGGCGCATTTTGGCGTTTTTTAAGAGATGAAGATTCAAGCCTCCGCCGAAGACTACCTTGAAGCGATTTTGGTGCTTCAGAGGAAGAATGGCAAGGTGAGGTCGGTGGATATTGCTAATCATATGAACTTCGCCAAGCCTACAATCAGCATAATAATGAAGCAATTCCGGGATAACGGATATGTCACCTTTGACGCCGACAGAAACATTCATCTGACGGAAAAAGGTGAGGAAATTGCCACGAGAATTCACGAGAGGCATACGATTCTGTCAAAAGTGCTGATGGCTATTGGTGTGGACGAAGCCACGTCCTTTGCGGATGCCTGCAAAATCGAGCATAACATCAGCGAAGTTACATTTGAGTGCATTAAGAGATTTTACGAGCAAGGAAATTTAGATTGATATCAGTACATTTGAAATTAGTGACAAATGTAACTACTAAAACTAAACGCTTCCTGTCATACTAATCATGACGGAAGCGTTTTACATGGCTTCTGCGTAATTTCATCGTGTATAGACGTTTCCGTTGAATGCTATAATCGGGCTTTGCCCGATGGAGCGGCGGTGACTTAGGGGCAGAGCCCCCATTTAAATTAAAGGAGGGTTTTTATGATAGCAACAATGAAGAACGTGGTTAAGCGGTACGGGGATTTTATGGCTTTGGACCACCTAGACTTAAGCATTAACGAGGGCGACGTGCTGGGGCTGCTTGGGCCAAACGGCGCGGGCAAGACTACGGCAATCCGGATTCTTTGCGGGCTTATTGAGGCCGACCGCGGGGAGGTTCGTGTGTTTGGCAAGCCCCAAGGGGTAAATAATATTGACATCAAGAGGGAAATGGGTATTGTCACCCAAGAGCTTACCGTGTTTGGCGACCTTTCCGCTGTAGATAATCTACGATATTTTGGTAGCCTGTACGGGCTTCGCGGTGAGGAACTAAATAGCAATGTAAAACGTGTACTGGAATTTGTAGAGCTTACGGAGCATCAAAAAAAGAAGCCCGGCCAATATTCCGGCGGTATGAAAAGTAGACTTAACATTGGGTGCGCATTGGTGCATCGTCCCAAGCTTCTGATTATGGACGAACCAACAGTAGGTATTGACCCGCAATCGCGCAATCATATTTTGGAATCTGTCAAAAAGATTGCATCCGAGGGAACCACGATTATTTATACATCTCATTACATGGAGGAAGTGCAGGCGATTTGCAGCAATATTGCCATCATGGACACCGGACGGGTTATTGCAGGGGGAACGCTGGACGAACTCGTGGGTAATATTCAGCATGAGGATACTATCCGCCTAACGGCCGCAGTGCCTTCCGATGCATTGACCGATGATATTAAGGCTGTTTCCGGCGTGAAAGACGTAAAAGTTTCCGGCAATTTATATACAATTATCTCCAGCGCGGAGAGCGGCAACCTTAACCGCATCATGGAAATTGCGATACGTCACGGCGGCATAGCCAATATTTCCAACGACAAGCCAAACCTCGAAGATGTTTTCCTTACGCTTACAGGCAAAAAGCTTCGTGATGAAGGGAGTGGGCAATAATGGCAGCGTTAATTACAACTAAGTATTATTTGAAAAGGGCATTTGCAAGCCCGTTGCAGCTGGCCCTTATGGCAGGACTTCCAGCGGTAATTATTTTCCTTAATATATCTGTGAATATGAATATTATATCTACTGCCGACGGAACCCCTTACTTCATGGGCTATAATATTGACGCTACTATGATTACCATGTTTGTTGTACTTATGTTCCAGGCTATGTCTGGGGTGTATGCGGGTGAGTTTGTTTTTCATGACTTTAGAGAAGCCAATCGCTGGCGTTTACGCGCCGCGCCTGTGGGCAGTAGCGCGTTTGTAATTGGTGCGCTTGTTGCAAGTATCATCTTCTCGCTTGTGTCTGCCGCTTTAGTCTTGGTGGTTATGTATTTCGCCTTTAGCATTTATCTGGGAAATCTCGGGATTGTTATTGCTACGATATTTTTCCTTTCGCTGTGGGCACAGTTTGTTGGCATAATCATTGCTTTCTTTGTTAAGAAAAAAGGCTCTATTGATGGGCTGACCATTGCACTTTCATTCGCGATGTCATCCTTGTCAGGTGCTTTCTTGATTACTATTCCCCTGCCTGATTTTGTTCAAAACTTTATAATCCCCACAGGCGTTGCCGTTAATGCGATATTGTCTACTAATATACTTACGCAAGCCCCCGATTTGACTTGGCGTTATGGGAGTAGTATGGCAGATTCGCTCGTTGCCGTAGGGGTTCTGGCCGGTATGGCTGTGCTATTTGGCATCATTGCTCTTGTTGTGGCAAGGAGGAGAGTCTCTTGACTATTTTTAAATTCGCACTAAGGCGTGGGCTTTTCAGTCCTGTTGCAATAATTCTTAATGGTGTTATTCCGGCGGCTCTTATAGTAATGATGCGCTTGAATGATGATGGCGATTATCGTCAAGGAATCTTCCTTATTGCTATGGCTGTGATGTTTGGCGGGTTCTTTATGGCCAAAGGTGTGCAAAATGACCGGATGGAGGGTGTGCTTTTGCGCATCCTCTGCGGCCCGGTTACTACGCGGACTTATCTTTGGCAGAATCTTTTAGGTGCGGCTGTTCCCATGGTTGGTTTGACTGCGTTAATTTCGGCAATTGGTCATGTGGTTCTTAACTGGGAGACTACCTTTACCCTTGGAATCTTTTTGACCTATACTTTCTTGGCCATGTCGTCTGTTGGACTGTCATTTGTGTGGAGTAGCTTGTTCAAAAGCAAGGAGGCCAGCAGCGGTGCTTTTGGCGCGGTCATGACTCTGATTTCGGCCCTTAGCGGGTTTATGATTCCACTACATCTTATGCCGGATTTTTTGTTTTACACCGGCGCGTTGTTCCCGGCGCATTGGGCTTCCCGCGCCATGCAAATTATGCTTGACTACGGCGAGTTTTCACAAATGTTCTGGCTGTCGATGCTGGCTATGTTCTTGTTCACGGTTGCTTTCATTTTATTCGGTGCCAAGCGCAGACTGATATGATATACTTCTGTAAAAGGAGGCGACCAGTATGGCTCTTGCACATGCACCGGAGTATTTGACGTATAGAGACTATCTTAATCTTGATGATGGTATACGTTATGAGTTAATCGACGGGGTTTTGTACAACATGGCTGCACCAAGCTTGAGACATCAGGATTTGGCAGGGCGTTTGTACAAATGGTTGAGCGATTTTTTGGAAGGGAAAAGTTGCAAAGCCTATATAGCACCTGTAGACGTGCGATTAAACGCTGACAAATTTGATGACGTTGTAGTTCAACCAGATATCCTTGTGCTTTGCGACAAAGACAAAATCGACCCCAAGGGTAAAAGCATAATCGGCCCGCCGGATTTGATTATCGAAATTTTATCCCCGTCAAGCGGATATGTTGACAAGGTGTTAAAGCACAAAAAATATCAAGATGCCGGTGTTAGGGAATACTGGATTGTTGACCCGACCCACGAAACAGTAGATGTATACCTGCCGCTGGATGGCAAGTATTATCCGCGCTCATATGGCGGAGATAATATAATCCCCGTACAGGTTCTTGAAGGGTTGGATATCCATTTAGAAAAGTTGTTTATTGAATAGTCATGTGGGACTTAACCACTCCTAAGCTTGTTTATATCATTAGTATGGTTTTGGGATTTGGCCTGTTGTCTGTGCGCTGGATTTGGTTTAGCGTTGAGATTACAGGCTTTTTCCTGATGTTGTTTATGATTTGCATGACGCTTTTGCGCTGGCGTTTTCCGCAGCTAAAATGGTCCGCTATGGTTGACGGTGTGTTATGCGCGTTATTTTATCCATGGGCGTTGTTAGTTGTCATGTTTGCGGGAATGTATTACCGTTTGTATTACATGGCAGTTCTTGTACTTATATTTCAAAATATTTATATAGCGGCGGCGGCGTTGCTTGCCGGGTTGTGCGGAGCTTTTCTTGGCCTGTGGGAAAAAGAGCGCGAACGCGGGCTTAATCAGCGCGACAGCGAGGTTGAGCGGTATTACGAGCTGGAATCCCTGCAAAGCGATTTGCTGGCCGCTACCGTTAAAATCGAGCAAATGACCGTGGTTAGCGAAAGGGCGCGTATTTCCCGGGAAATTCATGACAACGCGGGGCATGAAATTGTAGCGGCATATATCTCGCTGCAAACGGCGCGGGAAATTTTTGACGACCCGGAATGCATAAAAAGTGCCCTACCCCTTTATGATGCCGCACTGGAACGTTTGGACAAAGGTGTAAATAAAATCCGCGAGGCCGTACACAACCTTGCCCCGGTAACGATGCTGGGTGTGGGCTCTTTGAGGGAAATCTGCGAGCGTTTTCCAAAGCCCGTGGATTTTAAAGTTTTTGGCGATACGTCAAAGGTCCCCGTGCATGTATGGGGTGTGCTGGAGGCCTGCCTGCAAGAATCCCTCACAAATGTCACCCGCCACGCAAGTTTTGCCAAATCCATAAAAGTAAATATTGACACTACGCCGAATATCGCTCGCTTATGCGTGGAAAATGACGGCGTTTTAACATCTGGCTCGCCGGGTGTCGGCCCGGACGGCTCTGCGCGGCCCGGAAGCGGCTTAAGAAACCTCCGCCACCGCGCCGCGGCTATAGGCGGAAGCTTAGCCATAGACTTCGGCGAAAAATTTCGGGTGATTTGTGTTGTGCCGATAGGAGGTATAAAATGCGGCTATTAATTGTAGACGACGACCCATTAATTTTAAGCAGCTTGGAGATAAGCCTTGGGCGTGAGAAGGATATTCAAGTTGTCGGGTGTGCGTATGACGGGGTAAAGGCGGTGGAGCTGTGCGGGGCAACCGAACCCGACGCCGTTTTGATGGACATTCGTATGCCCGGAATGGACGGCATCGCCGCCACGCGCCTAATCAAAAGCCGTCATCCGCGTGTGTGCATCATGATGCTGACGACCTTCGACGACAGGCCAAACATTCAGCAGGCCCTGACCGCCGGCGCGGACGGATATTTGTTAAAAACCGATAAAATCTCTGCCATCGCGGGAAAGCTTAGAGTAATGCTGGACGGCACAGGCGTACTTGATGCAGAGGTTCTGCGCAAGCTGGCCCCGCAAGAAAACCCCGCGCTCGAGGCCCTGACCCCACGGGAGCGGGATATCGCAAGGCTGGTAGCGCAGGGCAAAGCAAATAAAGAAATTGCCGGGGAATTATTTCTAAGCGAGGGAACTGTACGCAATAATATCGTAGTAATCATGGAGAAGCTAAAAGTCAGCAACCGCACCCAGCTGGGAATAGCGTATTACAACCAATCTTGACGACTGGTGATTTTTTAGATTTCGTAGAAATCGAAGACGTTTTGACTAATAAGTAGTTATAGTGTATACTTGACTTAGATTTTGTCAGGCAAAAGGGGGAGAGAACTATATGGATATCAACACCCCGACAGAGGAAGTTGTCGAGGGAGTACGTTCGGATGTCCCACCAGAGGACAGCTTAGATTTTCCCCGTGAAATAAAATTAACACTACAGCCACCTCCACCGCCCAAAGAACCAGAACTTACAGTAAGGTCAGCGGCTCATACACTCATAAGCCAAATGCGAATCATTATACTCATGCTTATGCTATTCTTAATTTTGGGTGTAGGGGCTGCGTTCTTTTATGTTAATTTTACACGCACACACACCGGTGTTGCCGGTGCTGTTATCTTGTTCGGCTTCCCCGAAGCGGAAGAGGGGCTCAACCCCCTTGGCAATCCCTTGGATGTAAACATGTTACGTTCGCCCTATGTAATCGGCAAAGCATTGGATGAGCTGGGGCTTAGGGAGCGTGGCATTTCAGCGGAAAGCGTTCGCACCAATCTGCGTTTGAGAGAGGTGGTGCCTTTTGACGCGATATCCCGGCTTCAAATTATCCGTCAAATTGCAGACAGAGTACCCGCACGACTGGAAGACCTAGAGGAAGTAATTTATCACCCTACAAAATTTACGTTGCAGTTGTACCGCCGGGGGGCGTTGGAGTCACTGGAAGAGCCTGAAATGAACGAACTGCTAAACGAAATAATACGTCAATATATAGTATATTTTCAAGATGTCTACAACGATTTTGTATTTTTTGATGTAATAATGGGTCAAGTTGACCTAGATGCTAATGATTATTTTGAATTGGTGGAAATTTTACGAGGCACGATTAACAATATGCTTTCTTATACTTATGGGATGCGTGAAATCGCACCCGATTTTCGCGCATCGGGTACGCAAATGACTTTTGGAGACATATGGGCAAATCTTGAATTAATCAGAGCTATTAACATCCAAAGGGTTTCTGCCCTTGTACACGCCACAGGCATGAGCCGCAACCCAAGCCGCATGGCTGATATTCTTGAATATCAAATTTTACATTTGGAATCGGAGCTTGAAGTTGCGCGGGCCAACGCGGGAGATGCCCTCTTTTTGGCTTATGAGATATATCATCACCAGATGTGGAACCTGCAGCACTGGGAAGAGCATTATCATCATCTTTATCACCGGTCAACCGAAGTGTATGATTTTCTGTTGCGTAGCACATTTCACTATAGTCGAGACGCTAACCAATTGCAGGCGGATATAACATTTTATCGCAACAGGGTGGAAATGCTGCGCGGAGCAGACGTAGCCAGCCCGCAGGATATAAGATTTGTGGAAGAGGAGATTTACCAAATTTTCGAATCTCTTCAAACTTGGGAAAGTATTATCAATCAAACGGTGGAAGATTATCTGACCAATGAGTTGTTTAGGGATGCCGTGCGCCTACTCTCACCGTCAAGCTTTGCTAACTCAATGGTCGCGTACAGGCAGCAGTTAGTGTTAATTGTTATGGTTGCCGCCGCCGCAGGATTGTTCCTTGGTGCCATGATTGCGTTGTACAGAGGCGAAAGAAGTATACGAAGGGCTTAAAAATTCGAGGGTAAACTAGGGGGATATAAAAATGGATGCCTTGCTTATAATAGCAAACGGCACTATCTGTCTGTACCGCTTTCGCAAAGAGTTGATTGCCGCATTGGCAGAGTACAAGCAAGTGTATGTTTCCGCTCCAGACGATGGTTTTGCGGACGAGTTGAAAGCAATGGGTGTACTTTACATAGAAACTCCCTGCAATCGTCGAAGCGCGAACCCGTTTCAAGATTTAGTTCTGTTTTTCCGTTATTTACTTATGATGATAAAAATCAAGCCTGTTATGGTTTTAACGTACACAATAAAACCAAATATTTACGGAAATTTTGCTGCGCGATTGCTAAAAATTCCGGTAATCAGTACGATTTCCGGGCTTGGTGACGGCTTTTTGAACAAGGGAATCGTAGGCTCTGTTGTCAAATTATTGTTTCGTTTAGCATTCATAAAAGTATCAACCGTTGTTTTCCAAAATGAGGCAGATGAACAGATCATGCGCAGCATTGGAATAATTAAAAATCAACGGGTGGTGCTTGTACAGGGCTCCGGCGTTAACCTTGAAGAGCGAAGTGTGTTAAATTACCCGGAAAAACAAGCGGTATCTTTTTTGTATATGGGGAGAATAATGCATACAAAGGGGATTTATGAGTTAATTAAAGCTACCCAGAGGCTTAAATCCGAAAGGATTTATGATTTTTCTGTTAATCTGATGGGCTTTAGCGAAGATGACGCATGTAAATTAATTGAAGAAGCCGAAAGGGAAGAGCTTGTCTCAACCTTAGGATTCCAAAAAAATATAGAGCCGTTCATTGGAGATTCACATTGTGTTATTTTACCGTCATATAGCGAGGGTATGTCTAACGCCTTACTGGAGGCGGCCGCCCATGGCAGAACGCTGATTGCATCAAACGTCAGCGGATGCCGCGAGGTAGTTGAGGACGGAATAAACGGCTTTCTTTGCGCTCCAAAGGACGAAAACAGTTTGTATGAATGCATGAAGCGGTTCCTCAACCTTCCGCATGACCAGCGGGTTCAGATGGGCTTGGCCTCGAGGCAGAAAGTAGAAGAACGGTTTAACAGAAAACAAGTTGTAAATACTATGCTTGAAGAGATTGCAAGCTTGGAGGCATTATCGTGGTAATTTCTGTTATAGGGTTGGGTTATGTTGGACTGCCGATTGCTGTTGCGTTTGCGAAAAAGCTTTCCGTGATTGGGTTTGACACCAACAGCGCGAAAATTGAGGATTTAAAAAATGGTTTGGATGTTACACAGGAGGTAGACCCACAAGAGCTTAAAGAATCCGGTGTTAAATTCACCTCTGACGCGGATGACCTTGGGGACGCTTCCTTTCATATTATTGCGGTTCCTACTCCCGTTAATAAAAATAAAGCCCCTGATTTAGGTTATATAAAAAATGCCTGTAGACTTCTTGGCCCCCGGCTTAAAGCGGGTGCGGTAACGGTTATTGAATCCACGGTATACCCGGGTGTTACCGAGGATATTTGTGTACCTATTTTAGAAAAAAAGTCCGGGCTTGTATGTGGCAAGGATTTTTATGTAGGTTATTCTCCCGAGCGCATAAACCCGGGAGATAAGGTTAATCGGCTGCAAACTATTGTAAAAGTGGTTTCGGGAATGGACGAAAAAACCCTTGACTTGATTTCGGAGGTATATGAGCTTGTGGTAGACAATGTCTATCGCGCTTCAAGTATTAAGGTGGCGGAAGCCGCCAAGGTAATCGAAAACACTCAACGGGATATAAATATCGCTTTTATGAATGAATTGGCCATGCTTTTTAAGCGGATGGATATTGATACAATGGAAGTGCTTAAAGCCGCACGTACAAAATGGAACTTTCTCGACTTCTTACCCGGGCTGGTTGGCGGCCATTGCATAGGTGTTGACCCGTATTATTTAACCTATCGCGCACAGGAGCTTGGGTACCAGCCTCAAATGATTCTGGCCGGGCGGCGTATCAATGATGATATGGGCCGTTTTATTGCGGAGTCTGTAATTAAGCGTCTAATTAAAATGAATACGGATATAACCTGCTGTAACGTAGCTATATTAGGCTTTACGTTTAAAGAAAATTGCCCTGATGTGCGCAATACCCGTGTTGTTGATATCATTAAGGAATTGTGGGAATATGGCATAAATCCGATAATCTGTGACCCCTTTGCCGACCAAAATGAGGCAAAAAGGCATTATGACATAGAGCTTGCGTCTTTGGATAAAATACAAGGCGTATGTTGTTTAATAGTAGCGGTTGCCCATAAGGAATTTGAAACCTTGGCTTTCGAAAAGATGCTCTCACCCGGCGGATTACTTGTTGATGTTAAAGGTCTTTTTGACGCAGACGCAGTAAAGGCAAAAGGGTTTAGCTATTGGAGGCTGTAATTTTGGAAAATATACAGTTTGATGCCGGTGCTAAGTTCCTAGTTACGGGCGGCGCGGGGTTCATAGGCAGCAATATTTGTGAGGCTCTTTTAAACATGGGCCTGTTTGTGCGTTGCTTGGACGATTTTTCAATGGGTAAGCGCGAAAATATAAAAACGTTTGCAGAAAATTCGCGATTTGAGCTTATTGAGGGCGATATCCGCAATCTTGACGTATGCTTGAAAGCCTGCGAGGGTATAAATTATGTTCTTCATCAGGCCGCATGGGGTAGCGTACCGCGCAGTATTGAAATGCCGTTACTATATGAAGAAATAAATGTCAGGGGCACTCTCAATATGCTTGAGGCCGCCAAGCAATGCAATGTACAAAAGTTTGTATACGCATCCAGCTCGGCGGTTTATGGCGACAGCGTTAAATTGCCCAAGACGGAAGGCGCGGAGGGCAAGCCTCTTTCCCCCTATGCGTTTACGAAGTCCGCAAACGAACAATACGCGGCACTTTATTCCAGCCTGTATGGGCTTGATACATATGGTTTGAGATATTTTAATGTTTTTGGACGGAGACAAGACCCCGACGGCCCATATGCGGCAGTAATACCCAAATTTATCAAACTTCTGCTGGCAGACGAATCCCCTGTTATATACGGTGACGGCAAGCAGTCACGGGATTTTACTTATATTGAAAACGTAGTTGAGGCAAACCTAAAGGCTTGCCTCGTATCCTCCGAACACGCCGGAGGGGTTTTTAATATTGCCTATGGCGGACAGGAAACTTTGCTCTTGGTGTATGAAACCCTTTGCAACCATTTGGGGAAGAATATACTACCCACATTTGCCCCGCCCCGCAAAGGCGATATTCTCCACAGCAACGCCGATATTTCCCTTGCCAAAAAAATATTAGGCTACGCGCCCAAGTTTGGTTTTGAGCAAGGGATTGAACTGTGCGTAGAGTGGTATAAAACGAAGTTTACAACAAAATTGAATTAGCAACATTTAGGAGAGGGACTCCGTGAAATTTTTTAGTAATCTTATAAAAAAATGCACTCCCAAGTTTTTATTAATAAAGATGTATAGTTTTCGTGCACTATTTCGATACTTAGCAATACGCCGCGAATTTAAGGGGACAAATGTTTATTGCCCTTGCTGTGACAAGCACTTTTCTGATTTTAAGGTTTTTAAATATGACACTACAGGACTTCATAACATTGATTTCTATAAAAACACTTCACTAAACGTTGTATGCCCATTTTGCGGTTCTTATCCACGACATCGGATAGTCTGCGATTACCTTAAAAAAGAGAATATACTTTTGCCGACCTCTAACATTCTTATATTTGCCATGCCCTTGTCATATAAAAAATGGTTTAAGCGGAATAACCTCCGTTATATTTCTGCGGACTTATTTAACATAAGAGCAGATATGAAAACAGACATTCAAAATATCTCGTTTGATGATAATTACTTTGATTTTATTTCTTGTGACCATGTACTTGAGCATGTACCTGACTATATTGCCGCGCTTAAAGAATTAAAAAGAGTAGTTAAAACGGGGGGGGTATGTGGAAATAACGGTTCCACTCCTTCCGGAATTAAAAACAATATACGAAGATGCTACAATTACCGACCCTAAAGACCGTGCAACCGCCTTTGGTCAATACGACCATTTTCGCGTATTTGGGGCGGATTTTTTCGATATATTACAAAGCATAGGGTTTGAAGTAGCTTTATACGATGGCGATAATTGCGATAAAAAAATAGCACCACTAACCGCACCCAGCAAATGTGATTACAATAAGATATTTATTTGTAAAAAGAGCTGTTCAGAGTCGGCACAGGGAAGAGTGAAGTAAATGAGGATTGCATATCTTTCATCATCTTTTTTTCCCTCAAAGGCTGCAAACAGCGTTCATGTGGTGCGCATGTGTGAGGCGTTCACAAAAATGGGCCACGATGTAACTTTGTTTGCCTTTTCGGATGCAGAAAGGGATTGCGACTTAAAAAGTGAATACGGTTTTAAGCATCTGTTTAAAACAAAAATGATTCCTCGAAAAAAAAATAGCCGATTAGCAAAATTAATTAGTTTTTTTCGACTTGGACGAATGGTTGATTGTTCCCAATTCGACTTGATATACTGTAGAAATGTAGCTTCCGTATTGTTTCTACGTGGCAAAAAGCCCCTTGTCCTTGAAGTACATGCATTGCTTGGTTCTGTTTGGAAAATGATTATAAATATTTTATTTCATAGAAAAAATGTAGTTGCAGTTGTTGCAATTACCCAGGCTTTGGCTATGGACTTTGCTGAAATGTTCCCCCGCTCAACCAATAAGATTTTGGTTGCGTCAGATTGCGCGTCAGTTCCCGAAAGTCCTCAGGTTGATGGATATGATAATTGCGAAACAGTAGGATACATCGGCCATTTATATGAGGGCAGAGGCATAGAAATTGCAGTGGGGTTGGCGAAAGCTTTTCCTACACTAAAATTTATAATTGTTGGTGGGGAAGATAATCATGTTGAGGATTGGAAAAGACGCTGCTCTTCTATCAGCAATATTTTTTTTGAAGGCCATGTAGCCCATGCCAAATTGGGGGAATACTATGCTCGAATTGATATAATGCTGGCACCTTACCAAAATGCGGTGCGCGTTGGGGGCAATAAGGGCGACACAAGCAGGTGGATGTCCCCACTTAAACTATTTGAATATATGTCCTATGGCAAGCCCATGATTGTTTCGGATTTGCCCGTTTTGCGGGAAGTTATGAAAGACGGGGAAACATGCCTGCTGTGCGAGCCAGACGATTTGAAATCTTGGGAAACACAGCTTAAATGCTTGGCAAATGACAAGGAGCTAAGACAAACATTATCACAAACAGCTTATTCTGATTTCTTGAATAATTACACATGGGATGCGCGTGTTTTAAAGATTATCAGCTATGTGGAGGAGATATGTTAATATGGGTATTTCAGGAACCGCTTTAAAATTCTTTTTATATTGCAAAAGGGAGTTTAGTGTTAATTTTTCTGTAACAGCGACATTAGGCAGACAAGGCTTATATGGGTCAATAAATAATAGCAACAGTAAATCAATTGATGAGCTGTTAAAGCATATGGACACAGGCACACCGCGAAGCATTTTCAAGGAGCCCTATTGTGAACAACTGCTAAGTCATCTTGGAGCGGATTTAGTTGAGTCTTTTGATTACTCAGCCTATGAAGGATGCACCTTCATACATGATATGAATACACCCTTACCTGAAACACATAAAAACAAGTACACTCTTGTTTATGACGGCGGCGCGTCAGAGCATATGTTTAATGTCCCTGTTGTTTATAAAAATATAATGGATATGACTGTTGTCGGCGGACATGTTATTACTAGCGTGCCTGCTAACAATTTTTGTGGCCACGGTTTCTATCAATTTTCTCCAGAGTTCTTTTTTAACCTGTTTTCAGAAAAGAATGGGTTTGAAGTTAAACTTTTGTCATATGCACATGAAGTGCCCCCCTATCAATCAAAGCTATGGATTATTCAAAATCCAGTCCTATTAAAACGTCGTGTGAAAATAAATACCTTTAAACCAACTTTATTATATGCCTGTGCAAGGAAGATTGCGGAAGTGCCTGAATTGACCATTCCTCAGCAAAGTGATTATGAAAATGTTTCTTGGGTCTTGCAAGAAAATGGCTCTGCTCAAATGAAAAGGAATGACGCATTGATATGGTTGGCATCTAAATTGCCAGGGAATATAAGGGAATGGATAGTTAGCACTTTAAAGAAAGAAAAAACTGAGTTGAAGCTTTAATTATCATACTGCCATAAAAAAGTGTTGATACGAGCATGGAGGAACGGATATGCTGATTTCAATAATAACACCTTCATACAACAGAGCGAGTACATTGCCCAGATTATTCAAAAGCTTGGAGGTGCAAACCAATTTAAGTATAGAGTGGATTATTGTTGATGATGGTTCGGTGGATAACACAAAAGAAGTGGTGGATGGCATGGTGAAAGGCGCACCCTTCCCCATAAAATATTTTTACAAGGAAAACGGCGGTATGCATACCGCCCGCAATGTAGGGATACGCGAAGCAATGGGACAACTTGTAATGCTTGTAGATTCGGATGACGCGCTAATGCCTGACGCTATTGAATGCGGGTTAGTCATGTGGAATAGTGCGGGTGGAAAAATTGATTTTATACGTGGAAGATATGCTGGTGAAGATGGTAAAATTGTTGGTAAGCCATTCCCAGAAGGATTTAATACATTTCCGAAAAAAAAGAAACAAAGGTTAGCGCGGGCTAACAGAGGCGATTGTACAATCATCCTAAAAATGGAATTGATGAAAAAACACCCCTTTTACGAGCCTAAGAACGTAAAATTCGTGTTGGACAGTATGCTTTGGAATGAGATGCACGCAAGATATGAATGCTTGTTTACCAATCATGTATTTGGTATAAATTATCACGACCAAGAAAATCAGTTATCCAGAAAAGGCTGGCAAAGCAAAGAGGTTTTTAATGCTTATTACTTGGTTTATTTGGATTTATTTAACCGGATATTTGAAATAGACAAAACCTATTCGATTTATGAAAAGTGGATGAATATGCTCAAGTTGTTGCGTGCGGGTATTAAAATTGAGAAAAACTTGAGGGAAATAGCCTGTGATATTAAGAAACCGTCTTCAAAAGCTGCTGCAATATTTAACTATATACCTATGTATATATTTCTTGTTATGAAACATAAAGTAGCAAAGGAGACATAAGTTGATGTCTGCAAAAAAGATTTATCAAAGATTAACTACTCGTTGGGCAGTATTTACTAGGTTTATTAAAGAAACGAAGAGTAATCACCAACTTGTAAAGGATTTCTTATCGTTAGGGCTCACGAAGCAAGACAGGTTTTGGCTTGAGTGCTTGCATTTCTTTTTGCCTGCCCGATTAAAACGGCTGAAAATATACCGCTTCATCCCGCATAGGCTTGGGGGTGGAATGCTCACAAGGTCATTGGGAATTGATAATAAAACTTTGTATGCCGAACTGTATCAACGTATGGTTTCAAACCCTGTAATTTACAAAGAGGGGAAATTACAGTTGAAGGATATTTTATTACCTTCGGCAGTTAACGACAAAGACGTTTATACCCTCATGCTTGTAATCTTGGAGACTTTGTTGCCATATTTATTGGAGGGGGAAAAAATATCTAAGGATATTGCCGATTCTATTCATTATGTTATCACAGAAGAATTTTCCTATGAATTCGGGCATGTGACACTTAACAACGGAGATACTGTAATAGACGCAGGGGCTTGCATGGGCGATTTTGCCGCCCTTGCAAGTGTTAAGGGCTGCAAAACATATGCGTTTGAACCTATACCTTACGTTATTGAAAACTATCTTTCTAAAACAGTTGAGTGGAATAAAAATATAACCATCTGTGAATACGCACTTTCCGACGATGAAGGCGAATTAGAAATATCCTTTACAGATTCTCTTATTTGCGGTTCAAGCGCGCATATCAAGCATGGCTCTGACGCAGAAAAAATCACCGTTCAAAAAAAGACCCTAGATACATTTGTGCACGAGAACAACTTGCAATGTGTAGATTTTATAAAAGCTGACATAGAGGGTGGAGAGCGGTACATGCTGCAAGGTGCGAAGAATGTATTGCGCGACTTCGCACCCAAGTTAGCTATTTGCACATATCACTTGCCGGATGACCCGAAAGTGATACGCGATTTGATTTTGGATGCCAATCCGAATTATGTAATTGAAGGTGGTACACCAAAAGTATATGCGCATGTACCCGGATAAGATGGAGATTTTTATGGATGTGCTTACATGAACCCCTTGAGAGTATTACATGTGTTTTCCAGCCTTGGCAGGGGCGGGGCAGAAACCATGATAATGAATATCTATCGAAAAATAGACAGAGATAAAATCCAGTTCGATTTTATAGTAAATGAAAACGATTGCAAATATGCCTATGAGGATGAAATAAACCAACTTGGAGGTAAAATATTTTGCGTTCCCAAATTTTCTATGCTAAAATTTTTTTCTTATAAAAACATCTGGAAACGTTTATTAAACGAACATCCCGAATGGAGTATAGTGCATGTACATTATCCGGTAGCGGCGGCGGCTTATGTTGGCATGGCAAAGGCAATGAACAAAAAAATCATCGCGCACAGTCACAATACGGACAATAAAACAGGAATGCTTAAGTCCTATATTAAAACATTAATGCGCTACCCTTTGAGGTACAAAGCGGACTATCTGTTTGCCTGTTCAAAACAAGCCGCTGAGTGGATGTTTGGTCGGAAAAGTGCCTATATAATAAAAAACGCCATTGATTCTAATGAATTTGTTTTTAATCCTAAGATTCGGGAACACAAAAGGGCCGAAATGAATATTAATGATAATTTTGTAATTGGCCATGTGGGTAAATTTCATCCCCAAAAAAACCATGAGTTTTTGATTGACATTTTTTTCGAGGTCAAAAAAAAGTGCGCTAAATCTGTCTTGCTGTTAGTTGGCGACGGGCCGTTGCGAGCAGAAGCAGAAAGCAAAGCAAAAAATTTGGGCATTGCGGACAGCGTGATTTTTACGGGTGTTCGTACGGATACAGCTGATTTGTTACAGGTAATGGATGTATTTGTATTTCCCTCGCTTTATGAAGGATTGGGGCTTGTGGTCATAGAGGCACAGGCTTCATCACTGCCATGTGTAATATCAAGCGTAATACCCGACGAAGTACGAATTACAAATTTAGTTAAATTCATGTCACTTCACAAATCGGCGGAAGCTTGGGCAGAAAAAATTCTACAGTTTGCCAACAACATGAAACGAGTAGATATGCGGGAAGAAATAAAAAATGCAGGTTATGATGTAAAAGAACAAGTAAAGCTATTAAGCGAGCTTTATACTCAATTGTTAAAATCTTCCGTTTAGTGGGGCGACAATGGTTATAACATGGTTTGCTTTTTTTCTTCTGGGGATTGTATCCTTTGTAATTAAAGATGCTCCTTGGTTTATGCCAAATGTGCATTTTATATCATGGACTATTGTGCTTATTACAAGCTGCGTATTTGTTGTGGCAATGATTCGTAAATATGACGGTGAAAATGTACACTGGACTACACTTGCGGTAGTTTTTGCGGGATATTTTGCACGTGTTTTTCTATTGTTTTGGGATATGTATTACAGACATATATTTCTGCTTCCAAGTAGCGGCGGTGACACAGAGGCTTTCTATAGAGCTGCCTCAGGCATGGGCGGCGGCTCATGGCTGTATTCCGACATGCTTACCGTGCTTTTTCAATTTTTTGGACAACAACGCATAATAGGGCAATATGTTAATATTCTAATGGGTATAACGTCAATATTTTTCGCAATGCGGATATTGAGAAAATTTACGAACAACAGAAATACACTGCTTATTGCTCTAACCTTAGGAATGTTGTTGCCATACAATATGATACTTAATGCCATTTTGCTTCGTGAGGCATTAATCACATTATGGCTGACCGCTTCATTGTATTTTTTTGTATTATGGTTAAAGGATAATAAGTTATGGGGTATCTTTCTTGCCACAGGGTGTACTTTGGCAGCATCCTTTCACCACCCCGGCTCTATTTTTGTAGCTTTAGGGTATGCAGTGTGCTTCGTTCTTTATGATAGGGCAGATAATAAATTTAAGTTTAGGCTAAAATCAGTTGTGCCCGCATTGGTGAGCCTTTTAGTATTTCTTATTATTGATTCCATGTTTGGGGCAGATATTTTTAGAAGACTTCAAGGTTGGGATATTGAGTCTCTGATTGGGTTTGTGGAAATTGAGGCAGGGGGTTCCGCATATACCTTTATTATTGAAACAGGGAGCGATTTTTTAAATTTCTTATTTAATACCCCCGTGCGCATGATATATTTTATTTTGTCTCCTTTCCCGTGGTATTGGCGTGGGCCCTTTGACATTATTGCTTTCGTGTTCAGCTCCATATTTTACGGCTACAGTTATTGGGCTGCGGTTAAGGCAATTCGTGATAAGGAGAGTAAAAACCGACATGTTATTATCGCGTTTTTTATTATTTCCCTTGCCTGTATTTTTATCTTTGGATGGGGTTCAAGAAATACGGGAACAGCAATGCGCCACAGGGATAAATTTATGCTGTTTCATGTTTTAATGCTTTCGCTAAGTATTGATAAAAGTGAGGCTTTTTATAAAGTTCCTGAATCTATATCCGAAAGGTTGGGTTTAAGTTGGCCGACTCGTTAATCAGTATTGTAATACCCGTGTACAATGTTGAAAACTATCTTTGTAAGTGCGTGGATAGTTTGCTGGTTCAGTCATATCCAGATTTAGAAATTATTTTGGTTAATGACGGTTCTTCAGACAAAAGCGGGGATATTTGTGAGAAGTACAAGCAAGCAGACAGCAGGGTAAAAGTAATCCATCAAAGCAACCTTGGCCCAAGTGCGGCACGCAACGCGGGGATTAACGCAACGCTTGGGCAGTGGATTATGTTTGTGGATTCGGATGATTGGGCGGAGCCTGACATGTGTGAAAAATTGCTTGAGGCGGTCACTAGCGAAGATATAAAATTGGCGGTATGCGGGTTTAGGACGCATATGCCCTGCGGCACTACCCATGACGCGGTTTTAACCGACGCACAGCCTGTGATTCCAGGTGAAAAAGCATTGGAGTATAATACACGAAGCGGCCGCGTTTTTCCGCAAACGGTATTTGGCAAGCTGTTTAACCGCGAACTAATCGGCAATTTGCGGTTTGACCAATCTTTATTTTACGGCGAGGACGTACTCTTTAACATAGAAACACTTTCCACCTATACCGGTAACGTAGCTTACGTATCTATGTGTTTATATCATTACCGGATACGTGAGGGCAGTCTTATGAACTCCTTTTCTTCAAAAAGATTGACGATTTTGGATACTTGCGAAAAAATTTATAACCACTTAAAGCCTATATCACAAAAACTTTCGCTTATTGCTCGTGCGCATATTGTAAACGGTGCCTGTAGCCTTATCCGTGTGGCCTTAGACAGCGGCGGCGAAGCTTATGTGCCAGGTATTGCAAGAAGGGCGCGTCCTCATTTGTTCGCGTTTATGAAGTCTGATAACTATGGTTTTAATCGGAAGCTTGTTAGTGTTATAGTTATTATGTCTCCAAGTATTGGCAATAAAATATGGAAGTTGACAACAAAAAACATTTAGCGCAACTTTCCTTTACCAAAATATAAGAATGTGCTAAACTGAGTCCAGCATATTTAACTCCCCATTTGGTTATAATTTGCATAAGACGTTTTTATAGAAAACCATCATTGGCTATGGCGATTTTTTCATAGATTCTCTATTTGAATGTACCTAGTAAGCATTTTCTACAGTTGTAATAGTTGCGCAAATCCCTATTCTTCGTGCCGACAGGCACGAACGCCCCCGCAGGGCGCACGGCACCGGCTCTGCCGGTGTATAGGTGCGCACACCTTATGTTTTGAGAGGAGTAATTAAGCATGTATGCAGTAAAAGCGTTGTATGATGGTGTAAGTTTTAAGCCGAAACAGCCTATTGCCATAAAAGAGGAATATGAAGTAATCATCACTTTTGTTGAACCGGTAAAAAAAGATGCCGTCAGACCGTCGTTTGAATTGGGTTGTATGAAAGGAAAAATTAACGAGGCAGATGACCATGATTGGTTTAAGCCTTTAGACGACTTCGAGGAGTACATGTGATGAAATATCTGCTTGATACACATGTAGCAAAATGGGCACTTGATGATGCTGTCAAACTATCCGACCATGCTAAGTCCATTCTGGGCGATACGTCATTACATTTATTCATGAGCCTTGCTTGCGCATGGGAGATTGCCATTAAAATCGGCATCGGCAAGTTAAACTTTGAAGGCGGTTCGATTGCGTTCATAAATAAATTACAACAGTTTGGTGTTGAGATGCTTCATGTAGAAAGAGCGCATATTGCAAGTGTGGAAAAATTACCGTTACTTCACCGTGACCCCTTTGACCGTATTATCATCGCAACAGCTATCATTGAGGGCATGACAATTATCACCGCAGACGAAAACATCCAAAAATACGACGTCCCATGGATTTGGTGACAATTTTAAGGGGATTCTTTTTAACGCCCTTTGTTGATGGTGCAATTGTACTTATTTTAGAAACCCGGAAGGTAATTTGTTCGAGTTAAGTGACGGTGGAGTGTGGTTTAGTAAGAATAATTCGCCTTGCTGTGAAGCGTAGTGGGGAAAGATGTTGCAATTATATTTTCTGGGAAGTAGGTGTGTTACATTACCATGAGTGTGAATACAACACCGGATACCAACACTAGGTACTGCAATGTTTTGCTTCTGCTGGCAATACCGGCTATGATAATGATTTCCATCTCATCCCATAGTATGTATGGTGCGGCGGAATGGTCGATGGGGTGGCTGTTTGGCGGCCTTATAAACGGTGCTTTCCGCTGGGGCATTCCGATAGTGGTGATGGTGTATGGTGCGTGCCTGTTAGATAGTTCACGCCAGTGGGATACAGACACCTTTGTACGGCGTGATATCACAACATTAATAATAGCGGCTTTTTTTTGGTTGCTTGTATATGAGCTTGTCACCATGGGTGCTTTTCGCAATATGGGATTAATTGCGGGTAGCCCGTATAACCCCCGGCATTTTCTTTTTTATTTGCTGGGGCTGCACGCGATAACACCTACGTTACGAAAGTTTCTGCCGAAAACAAGGGCTCGTTTTTTGTTTGCTATTGTACTGTGCTTTTTGGTGAGTGGCTTTTTATCTTTAGGAGGGGGGATACCTGGGGTAACACAACTGGCCTTTTTTGTCAGCTTGGTGGGGTATCTATTATTAGGTGTGTTTTTACACCGGTTTTCTTTATCTAAAACAGCTACCGGGTTACTTATTGCTGCCGGCCTGGTTGGCGCGGCGGCCACTGTTGCTAGTATTTATGCATTCTCACAATTGGGATGGCGTTGGCCTATGTTTATGCCTTGGGATATAAACATAGTGCTTATGGCCGTCGCGATTTTTTTATTTGTTAAAATTACCCGATTGGGGCGTATTAGCTTCCCTCACGCGCCGTCTATATTTTTTGTCTCTTTTATTGTTCATGACTTTGTATTTTGGGAATTGGGTCGTGCCCGTAATGTAATAGGTGGATTGGCGTATCGAAGCTTCACCTTTATACCGGTCATGTCGGTGCTGGTATTTGTGGTTTGTGTTGTTGCGGCTCTGGTATGGCAGTTTGTTTTACGTAAACCGGTGTATACCGGAGCGGCATTTCTATGGCTGAAATATAAAGGGCTGATGGAGACGGAGCCCGACTCTTTCGACACCTGTACCGCCCGCCAGTATGCTCATGGCTTTTTTGTTTTATTTGCTGTTTTATTTATATTGCTTGTTGCCGGGCCGGTTTATATTGCCGCAGACGGGGCGTATACCTTGGATATGACTGTATTGGCAGTTTTTTTATTGGGCTGCGCGGTGGTTTCTGCTGGGCTGGCAGGTGTTATACTCGTATTACGCCGTCCGTATGCATACTTCGAGGCTTTGTTGATGGGCGTATTGCTGGTGGTTTTTATTAATGCGTTTATTTTTCCCATCCGTGCTGCGGAAATCCCGGAAATAGCCGCCATTGCTTTCCCTATGCTACGTAACTTCATCGCCCTGACGGTGGCTGTTGTACTTGCCGTTAAGTTTCGCAAACGGGTGAGGCTTGCAGTAGCCCCCATTTTGATTATGGCTGTGGGTCTAACCGGGTTTACCCTGTGGAATATAGGCAATTCTGATGTTTTGGCGGGGGAATCCCCATACCGGCAGGAAGAATTGATGCAATCCGCCGCAACCTTTAGCACCGGCAGAAATATCGTAGTTATTGTCATGGAATCCCTCCAAGGGACAATAGCGGAGCAGGCCTTAGTAGATAACCCCCACTTGAAAGAAGGTTTTGACGGGTTCACCTTGTTCTCCCATGGGTTTACATCCTTTTATGCATCATCGTTTTCTATGGTGTCGATTCTATCAGGGGAATTGTATCCCGGTGGGGAATGCATAGATTTCCAATCACATTCATACGCGGCACTTAATGATTCTTTTATCACCGATGTACAACATGAAGGAGTAGTAGCCACGGGTTTGGGGTTGATATCCTTTGGCTGGCCTCCGGACTTTGGTGAATTTCCCATTCCTACGATGCTTAAATGGAGCGATGTAAGAACCCAAGAGGTGTATGGTTATGCTATTGCCGCTTCTATTGCCCGTATTACCGGATTCTGGCCCGATAACCCTATTGGACGGAGGGATGGTGCAGGCATAAGGCACTGGTTTTTGGACAGTAAATTAGACTCGGTTGCTATACACGAAGCCCTGTTGGAGCGGATTACGGTATGTGACGATTATGACCGGTTATTATATTTTTGGGACGGCACATTGTATGGTCTGCCGACTTTTTCCAAAGATGGCAATTTAATTCTTGACCACAGTGTCACTACAGCCGATGAGACCTACTTTGCTTTTTCACAGCTTATCCGCCTTTTTGATGCGATGAAAGAATTGGATGTATATGATAACAGCCTTATTATTTTAGTCGGAGACCATGGGAGAAGGGTTTTAGGGGAGGATACCGGCGAACATCTTACACGTTTTGGCTTTTCCGAAGGACTCGGGAGCTACGGGAATATGTTAAATGTTTATCGTTATAATTCGGCTGTGTTCGTAAAGCCACCCAACGCTCATGGGCCGGCGGCTATAACCCGCGACCCTATATGGATTGGTGACGTACGCCCGATAGTTAATTACTATTTTTTTGGAGAATTTGACAGTACAGACCCCATAGAGGTGGTGGCGGATATACGCGCCGCCAATCCGGAGGTTCCCGTAATTTTTGTACCGTTCAACCGCAGATTAGGGGTGCTGCCATCGCTTTATACCACCTACCACCACATAGTCTACGTTTCTTCCCTTCACGACATCCCCACCGCTTTCGCGGCGAGGTAAAATATTTTTTTACGATAGGAGTTCTGAAATATGAAGTTTATAGCACGTTTCCTTTTTTCCTTTGTCTGTGTGATGTTGATAGCACCAACCCCTGTGTATGCCTATCTCGACCCCGGAACAGCTACCGTGCTGTTGCAAGTGCTGGCAGGGGTAGCTTTATTCCTTGGCATATTCTGGCGTCTTATTATCAGGTTCTTTAAAAAAATATTCCGGAAACTTACCGGAAAAACGTCAACACCCGCCGACAAAAGCGATGTAATCAACCGGATAGAAGACTAAATGGAGATTATCAGAATAGTATTGGGCGAACCTTTGGGGCATGTCTTGCGGCTTTGTTTTGCCGTTACGCAGAATTACGGCGTTGCGATTATTTTATTCGCACTGCTGGCACGGGCGATTATATTTCCCATATCTGTACTGGCTCAAAAAAACAGTGTGCGTATGGCACGACTTAAGCCCCGGGTAGATGAGATAAAAGCCCGTTATGCCGGAGACAAAGACCGTATCACCGACGAACAGCTCTCTCTGTATAAAAAAGAAAAATATAATCCTGTCTTTGGCATACTGCCGTTGCTTGTTCAGATTCCGTTAATCCTGGGCTTGCTTAGCGTTATGTATGACCCCTTGCCCCATCTCGGCGTTGCCTATATAGATTTGTGGTTTCTGGGGCTGGACCTTTCCCAAGTACCCCGGGCAACCGACCCGAGCTTCCTTATCACTGTTCTTTCCGGCACAAGCGCGTTTTTAATGTGCATGACACAAAATAAATTTGATGTACTGCAAAAATTACAAAGCATGTCTATGAAAATAGGCATGACCGTAATTACCGTTGCTTTCTCCGCATATTTTGCCTTTATTGTGCCAGCCGGGGTTGGACTGTACTGGACAGTCGGCAACTTGGCGGCGATACCGGTAATTATATTTTTAAACCACCGGTTCACCGTAGTGGATATGGGTCGGCATACCCAAAAATCCGCACGCCCCACGGATAACAAAGCCCTCCGTGCCCGGGAAAAAGCCGATAGGGCGCGCTTCTTTGATACGCCGGACAAAAGTTTGGTTTTTTATTCCCAAGCAAGCGGGTTTTATAAATATTTCAGCGGAATTATCGACTATGTTACCGCACACAGCAATATCCTGGTACACTATGTAACAAGTGACCCTTCAGATAAAATTTTCAACAGCCCTAATAAAAAAATCATCCCTTACTACATAGGGGACAATGCCCTTATTTCTTTTATGATGGAGATGGATGCCGACATGGTGGTAATGACCATGCCGGATTTAGGGCTGTTTCATATAAAACGCTCCTTTGTACGCAAGGATATCGAATATGTTTTCCTTGACCATGGGATGACCAGTTTTCACCTTATGTACAGGGAAGGCGCGCTTAACCACTACGATACGATTTTTGCCTATGGACCCAACCATATAGAAGAAGTACGCGAAACCGAGCGGGTATATAACTTGCCCGCCAAAAAAATCATCTCTACCGGGTATGGCCTACTGGACGAGATGCTGGAAAAAGTGGCTCAACTACCGGACATACAACGTGAAATCAAACAGATTCTGGTCGCTCCCTCTTGGCAGGCGGACAATATTATGGAGTTATGCCTGGATGAAGTTATTGAACAGTTGGCAGAAAAAGAGTTTACCCTTATCATCCGCCCTCATCCGGAATTTATCAAACGCTTCCCGGACAAAATGCGGGTGATAACAGAAAAGTACAAAGCGCGTTTTAATGATAACTTCGTATTGCAGACGGATTTTTCTTCAAACGAAACGGTTTTTTTGTCGGACTTGGTCATTACGGACTGGTCGTCCATTGCACAGGAATTTTCCTATGCTACTAAGAAGCCGTCTCTATTTATCAATACTCCTACGAAAATCATGAACCCTGCGTACCAGCGTATATCCTGCATACCCTTGGATATTTCTTTGCGGGATGAGATAGGCATATCTATAAACCTGTGGGAGCTGGATACCCTGTACGACAGAACATGTCATCTGCTGGCGCACAGGGACGCTTATCATGAGAAAATAACGGAAATATTGCACCGCAATATCTTTCACATCGGTCAAAGCAACCGAATAGCGGGGGATTATATTATCAATGCGCTTACTGTCCGCACCATAGGTAGGATATTCAAGTGCGACCCTGCGGAAATAACGGACATCCGCGACTTGAAAAAGGGTATGACAAACCGCTCGTTTATATTTACCCGCAAAAACAAAACCTATATTATGAGAATGCCGGGTATCGGCACGGACATGCTGATAAACAGGCACAACGAGTTTCAGGCATATAAAATAATTTTACCCCTGAATATCAGTGACGATGTTATCTATCTTGACCCACACAACGGCTATAAAGTTACTGTTTATTGGGAAAACGCTCAGGCCTGTGACCCCATGGCTTCCGGACAAGTACGTGCATGTATGAAAAAGCTCAGGGAATTTCATGAATTAAAACTGACTTTACCCCATACATTTGATATTTTCGAGCGGATTTTATATTATGAAAATCTGTGGGTGGGGCTTTCTGTATATGCGGATTATGCGCAGACCAAAGAGAACGTCTTATCGTTGAAGCCCTATATAAACGACCTTTCCATTGAACACACCCTTACCCATATTGACGCGGTGCCAGATAATTTTCTTTTCATAGAAAACGAATCCGGTGAAAAAGATGTACGTCTCATAGACTGGGAGTATGCTTCCATGGCAGACCCACATGTGGACATCGCTATGTTTGCCGTTTATTCCATGTACGATAAACCTGATGTGGACAGGCTTATCGACAGCTATTTTACAGAGGGCTGCCCTGATTCCGTTAGGACAAAAATATACGCCTATATAGCCATGTCCGGATTATTGTGGAGCAACTGGTGCGAGTATAAGGGGCAAAATGGTGCGGTTTTTGGCGAATATGCAGTTAAGCAGTACAATTTTGCCCGTGATTACTACCGGTATTTTTTGGATGGCTGTGATGCATAAGGCGACGAAAGCAATAGTCATGGCTGCCGGTATAGGAAAACGGCTATTTCCTGTGACCAAATCCACACCCAAGCCCTTGATAGAAATAAACGGGCGCAAGCCAATCGAAACTTTGCTGGAGGGCTTTATCGCAAACGGTATCACGGAGATTTATATTGTTGTAGGTTATTTGAAGGAACAGTTTGACTACCTGCCTCAAAAATATCAGGAGGCAAAACTGACATTGATAGAAAACCCGTGGTACGACACATGCAATAATATTTCCTCCCTGTACGTTGCCCGGGCCTATCTGGGGGACTGCGTCATTACCGACGGGGACATGTTGCTGCGCAATCCGGATATTCTTTCGCCTTATTTTGAAAGCTCCGGTTATTGCAGCACTTGGGCCTCAAATACTACCGAGTGGCTACAACAGACAGATTCAATGGGTTATGTGCAATCTTGCAGCCGTACCGGCGGGGAAAATGGCTGGCAGCTGTTTTCTGTTTCATTCTGGACGGAAGAGGACGGCAAAAAGCTGGCACACCATCTTGAGGAAATTTTTGTTAAAGAAAAAATTACGGATATCTATTGGGACGATATTCCCATGTTTTTACGGCGGGACAAGTACCGGCTTAAGATACGGGAAATAATCCCAATTGACTTGGTTGAGATAGACAGCCTGGACGATTTGGCATTAGCGAAAAGGAGATAAGTTAAATGAAAAAAAGTCAACTGGACTGGGTGGTAATGACTGTACCCCTCATAGTAATCATAGTATTGGGAATTTTATTTATGACGTTACCGGACGGCTCACAGTCAATGCTGGATACCATCCGTGGGTTTTTGGGAGACGATATCGGGTTGTTTTATATTTTACTTGGATTGTTGGCTTTCGGCGCGACAATGTTCATGGCCTTTTCTAAATATGGAAATATCCGGCTGGGAAAAACGGACAAGCCGCAATACAGTGCTTTCTCATGGGGAGCGATGATTTTTACCGCAACCATGGCGGCGGATTTAATATTTTTTTCCTTGAGCGAGTGGGCTATGTACGTCGGGGAACCCCACGTAGAGCAATTGGGTGATACTCAGGTATGGGCGGCTACATTCCCGCTGTTTCACTGGGGGCCTATTGCTTGGAGCTTTTATATTGTATTGGCTGTGGCTTTCGGATTTATGCTTCATGTGCGTGGGCGCACCAAACAAAAATTTTCCGAGGCTTGCCGCCCGTTGCTGGGTAACAGGGTAGACGGCCCCCTAGGGAAAATTATTGACCTTACGGCTATTTTTTCATTGCTGGCGGGTACGGCCACCACTTTTTCACTTGCCACGCCGCTGTTGACCGCCGCTTTAGCACATGTGCTGGGACTGGACGCAAGTATTGCCCTTACGATTATTATACTGATAATTATTGCCTTAGTGTATACGCTGGTTGTGCTGATGGGCATGAAGGGTATTTCTAAGCTGGCGAACTTTTGTGTTTATTTGTTTTTCGCGCTTCTGTTTTATTTTCTGGTATTGGGGGGCGAAACCCGATACATCTTGGAGACGGGTGTTTCCTCCATCGGCAACCTGGCGCAAAACTTTTTTGTGCTTTCCACTTGGACAGACCCCCTTAGAGAAACCTCCTTCCCCCAATACTGGACAATTTTTTATTGGGCATACTGGATGGCTTGGTGCGTTGCCACACCGTTCTTTATCGGCATGATAAGCAAGGGCCGGACAGTGAAAAATACCGTGCTGGGGGCGTACTGCTGGGGATTGGGCGGGACGTTTACTTCCTTTATTATTTTGGGGAACTACGGCTTGGCACAGCAGATGAAGCATGGTGTGGATACAGTGGGTGCTCTTGCAGCAGAGGTGCCCATATCTACCGCAATCATTGGCATTTTTGAGACACTGCCGCTGCCCGCGCTGGCGTTGATATTACTTTCCGTAAATATGATTATGTTTTATTCCACCACTTTTGACGCGCTGACCATGGTGGTGTCGGGTTATTCCTATAAGGAGCTGAAGGCCGGTACAGAGCCGGATAAAATCGTACGGGCTTTTTGGGCAATGTTATTTATCATTTTACCCATCGCGTTGATTTTTTCCGAGAACTCGCTGTACAGCTTGCAAAGTGTGTCTATCATCGCGGCTTTTCCCATTGGGATAATCGTTATCATGATAGTAGTTGGATTTTTCAAGGATGCCAGAGTTCACAAAGCAGAGGCCGGAGGTCAGAAAAATCCGGAAACTTATGAGCATCAAAATTCAACGGGAGGAACTACCTATGACGATTAAGCAACACTTTCAACGTAGAAAATCCGGCCAGCTTAACGAAAGCATTAAACATTTGGAAAATGCTTTGGATGCCGCACATATCATAAGGACGAAATTCTCACTAGATGACTGTGGAGCTTGGTGGCTTGAATGGTTTGAGAATTGCTTGCTCAAATCAAAGAACGAATTGAAAATATATAAGTATATCCCTGCATCATTCGGCGGTATATGGTTGGCCAGACTAATGAAGGTTGACAAATTAAGTCTTTATGACAATCTGATTTCTAACACGGTAAATTATAATGATGGTAAGCTCCACTTTAAAGATATAGTATTGCCGATACCTGATAATGAACACAGTAAAGAGTACTTTGTATCGTACATTGTAGATTCTTTGCTTCCATATCTGCTACACAACGTTACACAAAGTTATTTATATCCAATATATGAGGGGCTTGAGCCACTTTGGCTAGCAGAGGGGCCCTATGAATATGGCAATGTTTTTTTGGAAAAAGGAGACATTGTAATTGACGCAGGTGCTTTTTTAGGTGAATTTTCAGCACTGGCCAGCGCGAAAGATTGTAAAGCATATGCATTTGAGCCATTGCCTCAAATGATTGAAAGTTGCCTCTCTAAAACTGCGGAGTGGAATAAAAACATAGAAATATGCCAATATGCTTTTTCTGACAAAAAGGGGAAACTAACTCTTAGTTTTGCCGATATGGAAACATCGGTTAATGTAATAGACTTAGACTCGTTTGTGCATGAAAATAATCTGCCAAGGGTAGATTTCATAAAAGCCGATATAGAGGGCGCGGAGCGTCATATGTTAAAAGGTGCCAAGGGCGTTCTTAAAGAATTTGCACCCAAAATAGCCATTTGCACCTATCATTTGCCGGATGACCCTAAGGTTCTTCGGGAGTTGATTTTGGATGCAAACCCTAACTATGTAATAGAAGAGCGTTTCAAAAAAATGTACGCTCATATTCCACAAAAAAGCACATTTACTGCAAAGTAAAATTCAGCGAAAGCCCGTCATGTAGACGGGGTAAGCGCGTAAATGTAGATGAAATTGTTTCGGCTTATGGCGATTGGCGCGACACGAAAGCACAGTTTCAAGCAGGGAAACAAGCAGTTAAGGAAATAAGAACATGTTTAAAGTCAAAAATAAATTTTCACCAAGAAACCACTTTGGCAGATAAAAGTATGCTTTGCACCGCCAAGTTTAGCTAAAGAAACAGGGTATTCAATAAAACAAAGGGTACGAGCACGAGTGGCCAATGATAATAAGAGTTCTGGATAAAAAAATACCCCCCCCCCCCACATAATGGATTGCCTCGAACAATGACAGGATGTCAAAGGTACAGGGGATGCCCCTATTTTGATAAGAGTAAGGTGTCAATAAATGATAACTATACAAAAACTTCGCAAAATTTTTGATAGAGACACAAAAATAAAATCATTTATTTTATTATGTGCAATCATATTAGGTGCGACGATTGAAATGTTGGCATTGGCGTTGATTTCGCCCTTTGTTTCTGTCTTACTGGATGCATCGGAAGTATATACAAACCAATATATCCGATGGGCTTTTGAGTTGTTTGGGTTTACGGATATATCTGCATTTTTGGTGCTTTTGACATTCATGTTAGCTGCAATATATATATTTCGCGGTTTCTATATGTATGTTTTAAACTGGACAATGTTCCGCTTTCTTGCACGGAGACAGGTAAATTTGTCCCAGCGGCTACTTTTCAAGCTGTTGGGGTTTTCCTATATTTATCATACCCGGCGCAATATTGCAGATTCACAGCGAATGATTGTTCAAGACGTAGAACAAATGTTTATAATGATAACAGCTATTCTGCGATTTTTGACAGACCTTTTCATGATGCTGTTCATATTAGTATTTTTGTTGATTGTATCCCCGATAATGACTTTGATTGTTATTTCTCTAGCACTTTTATGCGCTTTGCTTTATCTAAAAATGTTTCGAAAGCAAATCCGCGTAGCTGGCATAAAAAACCGTGATTCAGGCATTGAGATGATTAAATCAGTTAATCAAGCTCTAGGGGGCATTAAAGAAGTAAAGTTATTGCACCGTGAAAATTATTTTCAACAAGAATTTAAAAAATCAAGCGATATCTTTATTAAAGCATCCGTTCAATATCGTTCATTGGATGTGGTTCCAAAGTATGCGATTGAAACCATTTGCTTTGGCGGGGCTTTTATTATTCTGGGGATTTTTATTTTAGGTGGCTTTGATATTTCGGAAATTGTGCCGCAGTTAAGCCTATTTGTTTTAGCGGCTTTTCGCTTGCTTCCTACTGTGTCGAGGCAGGTGACATATATGAACTCTATAATGTTTAACCGTGCTTCCGTAGACGCAGTTTATAACAGCTTGCTTGAGGAAGAGGAAAGCAACGTGCCCCCGGATAATATTTCTGACTATGTGTGTTCAAAAAAGGACATTTCGGTACAGGGGCTTTCATTTACCTATCCGCGTACCGAGGAGCCGGTCCTTGAAAGCGTTTCTTTTGTTGTGCCGGAAAAAAAATCGGTAGCATTTGTCGGCCCTTCGGGGGCCGGGAAGACTACTTTGATTGACCTGATTCTTGGCGTAATCGCGCCTGATGTCGGCGGGGTATTTTATTCGGGCAAGTCAATTCATCATCACTTTGAAGAGTGGAGTAAGTTTGTCGGATATATTCCGCAGCAAATTTACTTGCTTGATGAAAGTATTAGGGAGAATGTGGCCTTTGGAATTGATAGGTCTGACATTGACGAAGCAAAAGTATGGCAAGCTTTGCAGCAGGCTCAATTAAAGGAATTTGTTGAGTCGCTGCCCCAGGGACTTGATACCGTCGTGGGGGACAGGGGAATTCGCCTGTCCGGGGGACAGCGACAGAGGGTAGGCATTGCCCGGGCAATGTATGAAGACCCGCCAATTTTAGTGCTTGACGAAGCGACATCCAGCCTTGATACCGAAACCGAAAAAGCCGTAATGGACGCGATTATGGGCTTCAAGGGCAATAAAACAATGCTGATTGTTGCACATCGGTTAAGCACTATTGAGCATTGCGATATTATTTACCACGTTGAAAATAAAAAGGTAACAGAGCATTTTTAAAACTTTTACAGCAACTCTGCGTATATATTCCCACGAAGTTGCGGTTGGGGATGGCACCCATGACAAAAAACAGCTGAAAACCGCAGTCACGTTTATTCAAAAAAAGGAGTGTTGATTTGGACAAAATCACGGTCTATGACCAAGACAATCAACTAGTCGGCGAAACCTATCAGCGCAGAGCCAAGCAACTGGTGCTTAAAAACCGTGCATCTTGGATGGACGATGACCACTCGGCCATATGCCTGACAAATGCCGACGATGAACTTGACATCGAAAACGAGGAGGAAAAAATGATTTATCATAATAATGGAGCCAAAGAAATGGAAGCCCGCTATCCAGATGATTCCCACGACAAGCCCAGCAATGACTTGTTAATGTACTTGGCCGAGCGTAATATCCGCTTCAGGGGCAACTTGATTCGGCACAGTGCCGCATTTATAGTAGTCTTTCCCATCATGATTATTCTCACAGACGGCTTTCATGTACGCAGTAACGGCCACTTTTTTGCAGGAATCATAGTTGCATGGGGCGCATTAATCGCTTACAAAACATATGTATTAATCCGCTCATGGCTGGCAAGCCGGCTTCCGCGACACAATGCCCTAACCGCCGAATACGAACGGCTAAAATCCATCCCACCGGAGAAATTGTCTTACGAATACAAACGCCTGTAGTATTTTGCCCTCTTCCCGAATGTAACGGTTAGAGGGCATTTTTTTGCAATTTCGTGAACATTTTTCAACATATTACTCGTTTTGACATGAACGTATTATCTCTATTCCATTTGTGACAAAACATGTATAATAAATTTCGTGTGTGACAACACTAATAATTTTTGGGAGGTAAAGGAATGGTAAATGTTGTGGAAATTCGCTGGCACGCTAGAGGCGGACAAGGTGCTAAAACCGCGTCTGAACTACTTGCCGAAGCAGCGTTTAACACAGGGAAATTCGTTCAAGGGTTTCCGGAATACGGCCCCGAGCGCATGGGTGCGCCAATAACGGCGTTTAACCGGATTTCCGACAAAAAAATCAGGATTCACAGTAATATTTATGAGCCTGATTATTGCGTGGTTCTTGACGAAACGCTGATTGAATGTGTGGACTTAACCGCAGGGCTTAAAGAAAGCGGTGCAATTGTAGTAAATACTTCCAAGACTCCCGATGAACTCCGTGCCGAGTTCAAAGCAGAACTTGGCGGATACAAAGGCAAAATCTGCACCATTGACGCAAGGGTCATATCCGAGGCCTGCTTGGGCAGATACTTTCCAAACACGCCCATGCTTGCGGCCATTATAAAGGTATCCGGCATTATGTCCGACGAAGTTTTCCTAAAAGATATGGAAACATCATTAAGAAGCAAGTTTGCCAGCAAGCCCGAGGTTGTTGAGGGCAACATGAACGCATTTAAGCGCGCAGTGTCGGAGGTGAAGGGTTTATGAACGCAGGTAAAGGTGTAAAACTCGTATCCTGGAAAGAAATTACCCATGGAAGCCATATTTTTGAAGCGGGTAATGCCGTAAACTTCAAAACAGGTGACTGGAGAAGCCATATGCCCGTTTTTATAGCGGAAAAATGTAAGCAATGTATGCTGTGCTTCCCGGTTTGCCCGGACTCCGCAATCATTTTAAAAGACGGCGAAATGCAAGGCTTTGACCTTGATTTTTGCAAGGGTTGCTTGGTATGTAAAGCCGTATGTCCGTTTAATGCTATAGAAGGGGAGGAAGTGTAATGGCTAAAAGAGAGAAACGAAGCGGCAACGAGGCTGTTTCCATCGCTATGAAGCAAATTAATCCCGACGTTGTAGCCGCATATCCTATCACACCGTCAACCGAAGTTCCGCAGTATTTTTCGGTTTACGCGGCCAACGGCGAGGTTGACACCGAGTTTGTCCCCGTCGAGTCCGAGCACAGTGCCATGAGTGCCTGTATCGGTGCCCAAGCGGCCGGCGGACGCGCCATGACAGCCACCAGTGCCCAAGGCCTGGCACTTATGTGGGAGATGCTGTACATAGCCTCCGCATACAGGCTGCCCGTAACCATGGCTGTTATCAACCGCGCATTGTCCGGTCCCATTAATATTCACTGCGACCATTCCGATTCCATGGGCGCGCGGGACAGCGGCTGGATTCAGATTTACAGTGAAGACTGTCAGGAAGCTTACGACAACTTTATCCAAGCGGTTAAAATCGGCGAGCATCCCGATGTTATGCTTCCGGTAATGGACTGCTTCGACGGATTTATCACTTCTCACAAAGTCGAAAACCTGGAAATTATGGACGATGCCGAAGTAAAAGCCTTTGTTGGCAAATATAATCCGCCTTATCATCTTATGGACAAGGAAAAGCCCATGTCAATGGGGCCACTTTCCCTTCCGTTCCACTATTTTGAAGCCAAACGCCAGCAAGCCGAGGGCATGAAAAATTCCACCAAGGTAATCCTTGAGGTTGCTGCGGAATTTGAAAAGCTCACCGGTCGTAAATACGGATTGTTCGAAGAGTACAGAATGGACGACGCCGAAGTATCTATTGTTATCCTAAACTCAACGGCCGGCACGGCAAAAGATGTTGTGGATGCCCTCAGAGAGAAAGGCGTAAAAGCCGGGCTTGTTAAAATCCGCGTATATCGCCCCTTCCCCGTTGAGCAAATCACAAAGGCGTTGTCAAAATGTAAAGCAGTGGCCGTTCTGGACAAGGCCGATTCCTTAAACGGCGCAGGCGGCCCCGTTTTCACCGACGTTACCTCGGCTATGTTTGGCCGTGTTGACGGTGTCAAAGTCATAAACTATATCTATGGCCTTGGCGGACGTGACGTTAAAACCGACGACATTAAATCAGTCTATAACGACCTTCTGGAAATTGCCAAAACAGGCAAGGTTAAAGAAGTATTCAATTATCTGGGCGTAAGGGAGGAATAGGGATGGCTTATAATTTAAAAGAATGGGTCAAACGGCCCGAGCGTTTTACAGGCGGACATAGATTGTGTGCCGGATGCGGCGCGACTCCTGTTGTGCGTACACTGTTGCGCGCGCTCAAACCCGAAGACCACGCGGTGGTTTCCGCCGCTACCAGCTGCATTGAGGTTTCCAGCTTTTTGTACCCGTATACCGCTTGGGAGGATTCCTTCATCCACAGTGCGTTTGAAAACGTAGCTGCCACTATTTCCGGTGCACAGGCCGCATATGAAGCCAAAAAGCGCAAGGGCGAAAAAGTGCCAGAAACCAAGTTCATTGCGGTTGCCGGCGACGGCGGCACATATGACATCGGTCTACAGGCACTTTCCGGCGCGATGGAGCGCGGCCATGACATGGTTTATGTCTGCTACGACAACGGTGCGTACATGAACACCGGTATCCAACGCTCCAGCTCCACACCGTCATACGCGGAAACCTCTACAACCCCCGTAGGTTCCGTTAAGCCGGGCAAAACTCAGCCGAAAAAAGACCTCACATTAATCATCATGGGGCATAACATCCCCTATGTGGCACAAACTTTGCCGCTTAAAAACTTTAAGGACATGAGCGAAAAATGCGAAAAAGCCCTTTACACCAAAGGCGCGGCATTTTTGAACATCCTCGCCCCATGCCCCCGCGGGTGGAGATACGAAACCCACCGCCTCATGGAAATGTGCGAGCTGGCCGTCGAAACCTGTATCTGGCCGCTGTTTGAAATCGTAGACGGAAATCTGTCTCTGTCCTATGTCCCCAAAGAGAAAAAGCCCGTTGAAGTTTATCTGAAGGAGCAGGGCCGTTTCCGCCACATGTTCGAAAAGGGCAACGAGCATCTGATTACAGAATATCAGGAGCAAGTTGATAAGCAATGGACGCTGCTGCAAAACTTAAACGAAATGAAGTAAGGTAACTGTCAGGAGACAATTTTTCTTACTGAGGCCGTCTCGCAAACGGTACCGGCGCATCCCCGGTACCGTTCACGAGACGGCCCTTTGTATATTCCGCACATTGTTTCCATATAATAGTGGCAATGCGTAAATATAGACGATTCCGTTGAAAAGGGAGATTTTTTATGAGCAAAACCAAAAAAGTAATGAAGGGCAACGAGGCGGCGGCATATGTTTCATATGCATTTACCGAGGTTGCCGGGATTTATCCAATTACGCCGTCGTCGGATATGGCGGAATATGTTGACATTTGGGCCGCGGGCGGCAAGAAGAACCTTTTTGGCCAAGAAGTGACGGTTGTGGAGATGCAGTCGGAGGGCGGCGCGTCGGCTACGATGCACGGCTCGTTGCAGGCCGGCGCGCTAACTACGTCTTATACTGCCAGCCAAGGGCTTTTACTGATGATTCCCAGCATGTTCAAAATGGCGGGTGAGCTTCTGCCTGGGGTTCTGCATGTGAGTGCGCGTGCCCTTGCAAGCCACGCTCTAAGTATTTTTGGCGACCACTCGGACGTCATGGCCTGCCGCCAAACCGGTTTTGCTTTGCTGGCGTCGTCAAGCGTTCAGGAGGTCATGCATCTTGGCGCGGTGGCTCATCTTGCGGCGATTAAAGGTCGTGTTCCATTCCTACACTTCTTTGACGGCTTCAGGACTTCTCACGAGGCCCAGAAAATCGAGGTCATCGACTATGAGGATTTTGACAGGCTGCTGGATAAGGACGCCGTTGCGGAGTTCCGTCGCAACGCGCTTAATCCCGAACATCCAGTGTTGCGGGGAACGGCCCAGAATCCGGATATTTTCTTCCAAGCCCGCGAGGCCGGAAACAGCTTCTACGATGCCATTCCCGGCGTAGTGGAAAATTATATGAATGAGATTAATAAAATTACCGGACGCGATTACAAGCTGTTTAATTACTACGGCGCGGCCGACGCGGAGCGCGTGGTAGTTGCAATGGGCTCCGCCTGCGAGACGATTCGAGAAACTGTTGATTATCTCAATGCCAAGGGCGAAAAAGTGGGCATGGTCGATGTTCATTTGTACCGCCCGTTCAGCCTGAAGCATTTTCTGGACATTATCCCCTCCTCCGCTGCAAAAATCGCCGTTTTGGACAGAACAAAAGAACCCGGCGCGCTCGGCGAGCCTTTGTATCAGGATGTATGCACGGCGTTTTATGAAAAGGGCGGCAATGTGCCTACAATTATTGCGGGGCGTTACGGTCTTGGCTCGAAGGACGTTTTCCCATCTCAAATTGTGGCTGTGTTTGACAATTTGAAGCTGGACAAGCCGAAAAATCACTTCACCGTGGGCATTATTGACGATGTAACCAACACTTCCTTGCCCGTTGGCGAATATCTCGACACTGTACCTGCCGACACGTACAGCGCGAAATTCTGGGGAATCGGCGCGGACGGCACCGTAGGCGCGAACGAAAATTCGATTAAAATTATCGGCGAAAACACTGATATGTATGCGCAGGCGTACTTTTCCTACGACTCGAAAAAATCCGGCGGCGTGACCCAAAGCCATTTGCGGTTTGGAAAACAACCCATCCGTTCAACTTATTTGGTGAAAATGGCTGATTTCGTGGCCTGTCATAACCCATCCTATGTGGACAAGTACGATATGGTCAGCCAGCTCAAGCCCGGAGGAATCTTTCTGCTCAACTGCCTGTGGAGCGAGGAAGAGCTGGCGGACAAGCTGCCCGGCCAAATGAAACGCGAGCTGGTTCGGAGAAATATCAAATTTTACACGGTAAACGCGGTTGAGCTGGCAAAAAAAATCGGCCTTGGTCGTCGGATTAACACGATTCTGCAATCCGCATTCTTTAAACTGACGGAAAAAGGTATTGGAATACCCTTGCCGAACGCGGTAAAGCTTATGAAAGCTGCCGCGGAAAGCTCCTACAGCCGTTATGGCCAAGCCGTCGTGGACCAAAATTTTGCCGCCATTGACGCCGGCATCGAAAATGTTCGAGAGGTTAAAATTCCCTCCGATTGGGCAACCGCACCAGATTCCGAGGACGCGGATTTAAGCAAGCTTCCGCCCTTCATCAAAGACGTGCATCGCGAAATCAACGCCCTTCGCGGCGAGGCTCTACCCGTGAGCGCGTTTAAAGGTCGCGAGGACGGAACCTTTCCCCAAGGCACAGCCGCTTTCGAAAAGAGAGGCGTTGCCGTGGACGTGCCTCGCTGGGTCCCGGAGAACTGCATCCAGTGCAACTTCTGCGCATACACCTGTCCCCACGCCACAATCAGGCCGTTTCTGTTGGATGAATCAGAATGCGGCGGGCTGACTGCACTTAACGCAACCGGCAAAGAGGCACAGGAAAAGGGATACAAATACCGCATTCAAATTTCCCCGCTGGATTGTTACGGCTGCGGTGTTTGTGCCCAGGTCTGCCCCGGCAAAAAAGGCGAAAAGGCTCTGGTTATGGAGCCCATCGAAACCCGTACAGCGGAGGAAATTCCCAACTGGAACCGCCTGATAGCCCTTGACCACAAGGATAATCCCTTTGACAAGTTCTCCAGCGTCAAAAACAGCCAGTTCGAGCTGCCGCTCTTGGAGTTCTCCGGCGCGTGCGCGGGCTGCGGCGAAACTCCGTATACCAAGCTCATCACCCAGCTTTACGGCGACCGCCTGTATATCGGAAACGCCACGGGATGCTCATCCATCTGGGGCGGCTCCGCGCCGTCCACGCCTTACACCACCAACGCCAAGGGACAAGGCCCTACCTGGGCAAACTCTCTCTTCGAAGACACCGCGGAATTTTCCCTTGGCTTCCAATTGGCCGTAAAACAACGCCGCAACAAGCTTCGGGATACAATTACTAAAATCGTTGAAAGCACAGCGGCAGGCTTTCCCGGCTTCACCAAAGAGCTTCAAGCCGCCGGGCAGGAATGGCTGGATAATTTCAATGACGGCGAAGGTTCAAAAGTGGCCAGCGAAAAAGTTCGAGCCGCAGTAAAATCCGCCATGGTCAGTGCGGGCAGCGAGGCCAAAGCTTTGCTGCAGCACATCATCAACGAGGACGACATGCTGGTCAAAAAGTCCGTTTGGGCGTTCGGCGGCGACGGCTGGGCATATGATATCGGTTTCGGCGGCCTCGACCACGTAATCGCTTCCGGCGAGGACGTGAACATGCTCGTCATGGACACCGAGGTCTACTCCAATACCGGGGGGCAATCCTCCAAGGCGTCTCAAACCGCTTCCGTGGCCAAGTTCGCCGCCAGCGGCAAAAAAATCGGCAAAAAAGATTTGGCCCAAATGGCCATGACCTACGGATATGTTTACGTCGCGCAAGTCGCCATGGGCGCGGATTACGCCCAGACCCTCAAGGCTATCAAGGAGGCCGAGGCGTATCCCGGCCCCTCAATTGTCATCGCCTACGCAACCTGCATTAACCACGGCATCCCCGGCGGAATGGCCAACGCTCAGCTTCAAATGAAACGAGCCGTCGAAGCCGGCTACTGGCATCTCTTCCGCTTTAACCCCGCCCTTGAGCTTGAGGGAAAAAACCCTTTTATTATGGACTCCAAGGACCCCTCCGCCAGCTTCCAAGAATTCATCGGCGGCGAGTCCCGCTACACCGTGCTTCAACGCCAGTTCCCCGAAGAGGCCAAGCGGCTCTTCAAAATCTGCGAGGAAGACGCCAACCGCAGACTGGCCGCTTATAAGCGATACGAAAAAGGGTAAAGCTCCAACAAACAAACAAAGGGGCCGTCTCGGGCACACTCCTGGTGCCCAATGCCGTTGGCGAGACGGCCCCGACGTCATTCGTACAACGACGATTATTTGCCTGTTGCTATCCTTTCCTAATTTATTTTATAATCCATTTGCAGGCGTGATAATTTGGTAGCTGGCGTGAAAATATAAGGAGGTACTTATGCAACAAATGTTTTTTGGGCGCACGAAATTGTGCGTCGGCCGCACGGGATTCGGGTGCATACCCATCCAGCGCGTTTCTTATGAGGAAAGCACGGCCATTTTGCGTCGCGCGTATGAAAGCGGCATTACGCTATACGACACGGCCAACGGCTACACCACCAGCGAAGACCGAATCGGAATCGCCTTGGGTGATGTGCGTAACAAAATCGTGTTATGTACAAAGTCCGGTGCGAAAACACCGGAGCTACTTATGGAGCATATCGAGAACAGTTTGAAAATGCTGAGAACGGACTGCATCGATGTATTTCAGGTTCACAACCCGGGTTTTGTGCCGCGCCCCGGCGGGGAGGACGGGCTTTACGACTGCCTGAAAAAGGCGCAGTCCCAAGGCAAAATCCGTTTTATAGGTATGTCGGCACATAAGCTGGACGTCGCGCGGGAAGCGGTTGAATCCGGACTGTACGTTACGATGCAGTTCCCTATCTCTCACATCTCAACCGACGACGAATTGGACTTAGTTGAGCTGTGCCGCAAAGAAAACGTCGGCCTGCTGGGAATGAAAGCCTTATGCGGCGGACTCTTGACCAACGCAAAAGCGGCCTTTGCGTTTTTAAGGCAATATGATAATGTCATTCCCATCTGGGGCATTGAGAAAATGCATGAGCTAGAGGAAATCATCACATATGAAAAAAAACCACCAATTCTTGATTCGGTCTTGAAAAAAGAAATCGCCAAGGATAAGGCCGAGCTGGCGGAAGCTTTCTGCCGCGCCTGCGGATATTGCCTGCCCTGCCCCGCAAATATCCCGATTCCCATGGCGGCCAGAATGACCTTTCTGCTGGGACGGATGAGCAAGGAGTCTTTCCTAACCCCCGAATGGGAAGAAAACATGCGCCGCATCAACGATTGCACAGTCTGCGGCCATTGTACAGCCAACTGCCCCTATGAGCTGAATACCCCTGAGCTGCTGAAAATCCATCAGGATTACTATTTAAAATTCCCAAAATAGACTTCTTGCAAAGTGGTTTATTCTTTTATTTTCTTTACCTCATCGTTAAACATCCATCGTTTAAACATTCTCTCCATCATGTCCGCCGGGGAAGCCTTTGCGATATCTTCCGGTATAATCAGCGGGCTGCGTCCGACTTCCTGGCCCTCCCATGTGTAAATGACCTCACCGGCGGTATGGCCGGCTTTAACGGGAGCGTCAAGGGGTGCGAAAATTACCACCTCGCCGTCAAGCTGCACATGCTTACCCTTGGGTGCAACCATATTTGTCTGCTCCTTGATGACTACGGGCGAAGACTCAACCTTGCCTTTGTAAATTTTGATTTCGCCCATGGGTGTACCGGCTTCTTCCTTGGCGACGAGTGTATAATTGGCGTAACCGAAGTCCAACATTTTCATCGCGCCGTCGAAACGAACCGTGGGGTCCGGCGCACCCAAAACAACTGCGATTAACTGCATGTTTTCTTTTTCGGCGGTGGCGGAAATGCAGTAAAGGGCTTGTGAGGTTGAGCCGGTTTTAAGTCCGGTAGCCCCGGTATAGCTGCGAATTAAGCGGTTGGTATTGGTGAGACCGAACTCCTCTTCGCCTCGAGCGGTTTTGTGGGTGATGGAATCCATCCAAATCTTGGTATAATCAAACACATCGGGATATTTTAAAATGAGCTCCCGGGTCATAAGCGCGATATCATGAGCCGTGGTCAGATGCCCGTCCGCGTCCAGCCCGCAGGAGTTTACAAACTTCGTGTTCTCCATGCCAAGCTCGGCGGCCTTTTTGTTCATCTGGGTGACGAAAGCCTCCTCGCTTCCGGCGATGAACTCCGCCATGGCCACGGCGGCGTCATTAGCCGACGCGATGACTATGGCCTTTGTCAAATCCCTCACGGTCTGTTTTTCTTCAACCTCAAGGAAAATTTGTGAGCCGCCCATAGACGCGGCGTGCGCACTGGTGGTTACAAGGTCATCCCACTTAACGCGCTCTTGGTCTAACGCCTCGTAAATCAAAAGCATTGTCATAACCTTGGTTACACTTGCCGGGGCGAGCTTTTCGTGGGCGTTAAACTCGTGCAAAATTTTGCCCGTTTCCGCCTCCATCAACAAGCTTGCTTTAGCGTCTATTGTGACACTAGATTGTGCGTAGACGCTGGGTACTATGCTGAAACAGAACGCCAGAACCAACGCAAACTTAAGAATTTTTTTCATTATAAAAAGTCCTCTCTGATTCTATTTAGAATTAGATTGGACTTTTTTACATTTTTTATGCATTTGCGTCAAGACACTATCTTTGGCCGTCTTTCTCGGTGCGTTTTTTCCAGTCTCTGAGGAAGGGTGGCGTAATATCCTCGTTAATCAAGCGGAAATTGGATTCGCGAATAGGCTTTAGTTCTTCGCGCTCTTCAATAGCGGCGCGGATTTCCGGAGCATCATCATCATCCGGCGTGTCACTGCTGAAAGACACATGGCGTTTTTGCGGTTTCTCAGAGGGTTCGTTAAGCCCGGTAGCGATAACCGTTACCTGAACCTCATCCTTTAAATCCTCATCTATTGTCGCGCCAAACATAACGATGGCTTCTTCGTCAAGCTCGTTACCGACAAAAGTAGAGGCGGCACTGATGCCGTTGAGACTCATGCTGCGGTCACCTGTGAAGCTGATAATAACCGCACTTGCCCCACGAATGGAGGTTTCCAACAAGGGGCTGTTGATGGCTTCTTTGACGGCGGTTTCGATTTTATTTTTGCCGGAGGCGCGACCGATGCCCATGTGTGCGACACCTTGGTTTTGCATAACGGTGCGGACGTCAGCAAAGTCAAGGTTTACCAAGCCATCGCCCAAAATCACGCCGCTGATTCCCACAACACCCTGATGCAAAACTTCGTCTGCGCGGCGGAAAGCATCTACAAGCGAAACATCATCCCCGACAAGGGATAAAAGCCTCTCATTGGGAATAATTACTAAAGTGTCAACATTTTTACGCAAGGCCTCAATACCTTCCATGGCGTTGCGCATACGGGGCGTGCCTTCAAAGGCAAAGGGCTTTGTCACTACGCCCACAGTTAGGATGCCCATTTCGCGGGCAATTCCGGCTATAACGGGGGCAGCCCCCGTTCCTGTGCCGCCGCCCATTCCGGCGGTTATAAATAATAAATCCGTGTTCTGGATAGCGTTTTGTAAAATATCGCGGGTTTCTTCTGCCGAGCGTTTCCCTGTTTCCGGCTTTCCTCCCGCACCCAATCCCCTGGTCAGTTTTTCTCCCAATTGTATACGAACGGAGGCCTTGGATTTTCCCAACGCCTTGCTGTCGGTATTTGCGGAGATAAACTCAATATTCTCAATTCCTTCTTCTACCATACGGTCTACGGCGTTATTCCCGCCTCCACCTACGCCAATAACTTTAATTCGTGCTTGCAAATCTTGGGCATTGTCAATATCTATCAATGTGGGTACCCCCCATAAGTTTGTCTAAGATTTTGTCCATTAATAATACATTGCTTGTTCGACAAGCGCAAGCATTTTCTTATTGTAAAACGACAAAAACAAATTCACTGCGAATTTCACGGAGACACATGAATCCGCTTATAACCTCCGGGTTTGGCATTTGCTCAAGAACTTCAATAATCGTGCGGATTTTTTCGTCTGCGCGAACGGCATTTCCTACATTAAATTCCATACGCCCATCTACCAAAATCCTTATATTGGAAGCGTCTGTAACATTCATATGGGTCACACGGTCAATCAGACCATGCTGATACAAAAACTGAGCGTATTGCACAACCGCACTGAACGCAACGGGGTCGGGAACTTCCAAAATTTCACCCAATTGGAAGCGTGTGAATTGCAAGCCTTCTAATATAGGAAGGGGCTGAGTGAAATAGCTTCTGACCTCTAAGACCCTGCCAAAATAATCCAAAAATAAAAAGCTTCCAGGAGTATGCTGAACATACGCCGCCAGCCGCCGCTCCCGAACGTCTACATACAATCTGTCCGGAAAACCTCTTCGAAATTCCACATCCCCGATGTACAAATTTTCCATAACCCTTCGCCGAGCGGCACGGGTGTTGAAAAATAATAAATTCGTGTCCCTTTGAATCTCCAGTCTTTCAGTCACTTCCCTAACGCTGACTGTAGACGTTCCTTCAATTATTACCGTGCCGATATGAAAAAACGGAGATATCAAAAATAGCAGCGCGGCCAATGCTAAAGTTCCTACAAAGGCCGCCACTGCCAGTTTTTTATTGCTTATCATTTCTTATGAGCGGCAAGCCACGCCACAAAACGCTCCTGATGCAGGCTTGCGACCCACTCCTTATAAATCAAATAGGTGCGTCCGTTAAAGCGGAATGATTCCTTCCAGTATTTTATCTTTCCGTTGGCGGTGCGCTGTTCGTCTAATTTACTGCGGGTTTCAATTTCGCGTAAAATAGAATTTCGAACACCAAAGGTAGTTTGACAATAGTCCGTGCTGGTGAGTCTGCGCACTTCGCTAAGTGGCAATGCGTCCGCCTCGGAAAGAGCTTCGAATTGTGTTTTAATCCATTTGCGGATAGAGCCCTCCACTTTGATATCAGGTACAACAACCGGCACGGCAGAAAGCTTAGTCTTAGGTTTTGCTTTTGGCCCAGGCTTTGCTCTTTGTTTGGGCTTTTCAGCATCTTCTGTTGCGGCTACGGCTTCTACGACGGCTTTAGGCTTGCGGCCGGGTTTGCGACCGCGCTTTGCCGGGGGCTTCTCTTCTTTTGCGGGCGGTGTGATTGAATAGATAAAGGATTCCCCTGAAGGCACATTAAAAATGGAATTATACCGGCTGCCATCGTGCATGGTAATCAACAGACCCTTCACGTCCTCCATGATATTGCCTTTTGCAGCCGCGCGGGATGCCATCAGCAGTACATTATCTTCTACAGAATAGACACAATAGGGACTTCCCGTCAGGATAAAGCGCATGAATTCGCCCACGCGCTTAAAACCGTGGCGCGTGACCTTAAAGCCCGGCAGGTAATGTCCCAGATATGTGACAAACACGGACACTTCCAGACCCGGCAAATCTTTTGTGGACTCCACAAACAAAGCCTCCACTAACTTCCGTACGATGTGGAAGCACCCGGCGGAATCGCCGATATCCTTCCAAATGCCGATATTAGCTTGCACCAAAGCTTCGGAATATTTTGTTTTTGCAAATTTGCTCGGCACTTTAAGAGCTGCAGGTGCTTGCGCGGCGGGGGCGGGAATCTGCACCTCGTCAACGGGAATATCATCGGAAACCGTTATAGAGGCCGACACAGACTTACCCTTTCTGCGATTAGTGACGGCAATTATGGAAGCGTCGGATTTTTCCAAAGCGATAAAATAATCACATGCGTTACGGAAAATGATATTTGTGATTCTGTCAAAGCCGCAGCCGATAACGCGCTTGCCCCGCTCGTGAAGCTTTTTGGCCAAAAACGCAAAGATTCCGTCGCCGGAGGCTATTACATAGTTCTCAATTTCGGGCTGGCGAGCAATTAAATCCACCACGTCGATAATCAGGCTTACGTCGGCGGAATTTTTAACTTTATCGTGCATATTCGTGTTGAAAATCTGAATAGGCTCAATGCCTACCTGCAATACAGAGCCACGCAAATTGCGGTTCAGCGGCAACGACCAATCCGCATACGCCCGCTGTATTGACACTCCGTGAACGCCCTCCATTTCCAGTACGCGGCGGTAAATTTCATCCAAGTGAAGAACGGTATTTGTCTTGCCGCTAAATAATCCCATTAAATTCTCAATGTCGTAAAAAATTGCTGTGTTACATAACATACTTTACGCCCCTTAGTAATAAAAATTTGCGTCATTATAGCATGTTTATTGCAAAACACAAACAATTTTCTTAGAAAATATCACGGGCTTTCATGCGATAGTAAGCTACAAGCGATGACGCCTCATTATTACTAAGATAGCCGCGCCCCGCGTCTGAAATTTCGTAAACGCCGCGAGAAACTTTGTCGAACCATCCGAAAAAATTATTTTGCAAAATGAATGTTGCGTCCTTCTCACAGCCAAGCTCTACTAAATCCTTCGCACGAAGCCGGCCTTTTGCTGCAAGCAGGCAAGCGATTTGCACGCAACGCTCGCGGTAGGCGGTATTTACGGAGGTTTTTGTCGTACCGCCTGGGGTGTCGGTTGTGCGCCCTAGCAATTCCTTTCTTATTGCGTTGGATTTTTTATTGTTTTTATTTCGTCCGCCGGGTCCGGGAAATAAAAGAATCTCCGCCTGTTTAACGGGACTGTCCAAAGCCACCGTTATCAATCCGAGATTCAGCTTCTTTAATAATTTTTGCAAGCTTAAAAAATTTCCGTCCCTGGCGCGGCGCGGGCGCGGAATCGCCACAAATACCCAATCCGTCGCGGACTGGCGTTCGATTGCTTGGTAAATCAAGGTTATATTGGCGTAAAGCTTCATTTCCACTACCCACAAACAACCATCTTTTAATGCGGCGATGTCGCAGTCCTTTACTTCGCCACGCACGATAAAGCCTTGCTCCGATAATAATTTTCGAACCGGTTCGTACATGTCGCATTCTTTTATTGGCATTACGGTTTAACCAGAGCTAATACTGCGACAATCGGAGCACTTAACCTACCCTTTAAACTGTTACACATTGGCAATCTCCCCCTCCTCTGATGAGATAGTAATGTTCATCCTGTGTATAGTCAAGATATTTAAAAAAACGGGAGTGACATTATTGCACCAAAGGTATTGTAAACGATATAATGGCTATATGGACAATTCGATGCTGGAAATTCTAACCCGTATTATAAACGACTACGGAGATGAAATTTTGGGAAATATGCAACGCACCAACGCGATTTTGCTGGACTTAGCACCGTCCAAACGCAGGGAGCGTATTTTGGTGCGTTCTTTTGTGGAACTGGACGGCTATAACGCGATTAAGAGCTCGTATACTTCCTATGCCTTGGCGGAGAAAAAATTAGTGCAATCCCTGATAGAAACCTTTTCCATGGAACGCTCCGCGGCCATCTGGGTCGTGCGGCTGTTTGCCGTGGCCTTGGGATATGTTGAAGAATTGTATACACCGGGCCGTGAAAAAACAGGCGTCCACGAAATTACTGCCGCTGCGTATCTGCAAGGTCAGGCGGCTATAGGAAAAAGCCACGCGGTAGCCGTTTGCGCCGACTCCACGGTTTTTGTGGGAGGCAATAATTCCGAATATCAATGCGACGCAGGTCACTGGCGCGACATCGTAGCCGTTGCAGCCGGAGACGCGCATACTTTGGGCCTACGCGCCGACGGTACGGTTATGGCGGCGGGCTCGAACGCCTTTGACCAGTGTGACATTTCTCATATAAAAGATGTGCGCGCAGTTTTTGCTTTCGGCCACGATAGCATCTGTGTGTTAAATGACGGCACGGCGGTATCGGCAGGGCGTTCCAAGCTGAATCTTTCTGAATTTCACGACATCGTAAGCATAGCCCCCTACCCAGAGGGTGTTATCGGCATAAAAAACGACGGCACGCTGGAAATTGCCGGCCGCGTCACCGAGGACGACATGCAACACGAAATCATCTGGCTGCTGAACTGCAAGGACGTAGCGCAGGTGATTTCCACGCACATAAACGGCAGTATCATCCGCACGAAAAACGGGCGTATTTATAAAAGCAACCAGCCAGAAAATTACTTCGCTCAATGGCGTGATGTAATTAGCATCGTGAATCTGTCCGACTGCTTCGCGTTGCTAAACGCAGACGGCACGGTGCGGGTTCTGCCATACGAACGCGACTTACCGCGAATTGTCACCCAAGCCGATAACTGGTGCGATATCGTAGCCATTTACGGCGGCTATAAACGTCTGCTTGGTCTCACCCGCGACGGAAATTTAAACGTGGCGTACACCCACATGGGCTGGCTTTGGAGCAATAAAGCAATGGAGATGGACTATATTTCCGGCTGGTATCCCGTAGGAGCATATGAGGTTTCCGTTTAATGGATGAGCGAATTTTGGAAACACTAGAAGCCATCCGGGCCAATTACGGCGACGGTGTTTTTTACAATTTAACCACAGTGAGAAACCTAATGAACGACCTTGCTCCGAGTCTTCGCAAGGAGCGCATCCAAATTGCGAATTTTTTGGAAATCGGGGGATATTTTCAATTAAAATATGCGGACAAAACCTATCCGGTAGTTCGCACAAGACTAACCAGCCAGCTAATGGATACTTATGCCGTAGACGAAACTGCGGCAATTTGGGTTTTGAATATTTTTAGCATATTGCTGGGTTATAATATTTCCGACGACGGCGCGGTATATAAATCGGAAGAAGCACCCCCAAAACCACCCATGCCTGCAATTGAGCGCGTAAACCCGCGCCCGTTCATAGGTGACGAACGCCGTCCGCTGATGACCGTGCCCCGCCCGCAATTTAAACGGGAGGAAAATAAGCTCGCCTTTACAAATTGGAACAAAGCGCGGCGAATTTCGGCGGATTACCATTCCGTTGCCGTATTGCGAAACGGCCAAGTGAAAGCCGCCGGCCCCAACTCTGACGGGCAGTGTAATACCAATACCTACGACTGGCGGGATATCGTGGCGGTTTCCGCCGGGGCGTATTTCACGGTCGGACTACGCGCCGACGGCACCGTCGTGGGCATAGGCCGCAACGACTTTGGCCAGCGCGATTTCACGGGATGGACTGATATCAGGTCTGTTTCCGCCGGAACACGCCATAACGTGGGCCTGCGCAC